>ENA-ORSC01000594-ORSC01000594.1-human-gut-metagenome-genome-assembly--contig:-NODE-594-length-28305-cov-9.227823_pt1 | contig 28305 bp, 29 predicted proteins | sample MGYA00242178_ERZ509140 | MGnify/ENA primary metagenome ERZ509140 (study PRJEB26280, sample SAMEA2338681) | human gut metagenome | biome: human gut; feature: human-associated habitat; material: faeces... | reverse complement strand
TCGCTACGCTCGTCAAAAAGCCTGATAAATCAGGCGTTTTTGATGGCTATTAATCTAATTACGAGTGGGGTCTTTGCCCCCTCGTGCTCCCCTGCTGCTTTGTTTTCTTTACTCAGCAGCATAATTTTTAGACAGAATGAATATATAAAGGAGAAGCAATATGGCGATTTATTTTAACGAACCCTCGAGAACCTTCAGCGAATATCTTCTTATCCCCGGCTACACGAGCGAGGAATGCATTCCCGACAACGTAAGTCTCAGAACGCCCCTCGTGAAATTTAGGAAGGGTGAAGAACCCACGCTGAGTCTCAATGTGCCGTTTGCGTCGGCCATCATGCAGTCGGTTTCAAACGACACTATGGCCATAGCTCTGGCAAAGGAGGGCGGCATATCGTTCATATACGGCTCTCAGTCGATAGAGGACGAGGCGGCAATGGTGGCTCGCGTAAAAAGCTACAAGGCAGGCTTTGTTCCCAGCGCTTCGAACATCACCCCCGACGCAACGCTCAAGGATGTGCTCGAGCTTAAAGAGCGCAACGGCTACTCCACCATGGCCGTCACCGAGGACGGCTCTGCCACCGGCAAGCTTCTCGGCATAGTTTCCAGCCGCGACTACCGCGTTTCGCGCATGGAGCTTTCCACCCCCGTTTCCGAGTTCATGACTCCGCTTGAAAAGCTCGTCACCGCTCCCGAGGGCACCTCGCTCAAGGAGGCAAACGATATAATCTGGGATCACAAGCTCAATTCCCTGCCCATAGTTGATGCCGCAGGCAGACTGCTTCACTTTGTTTTCCGCAAGGACTACGCCGAGCACAAGAATAATCCCAACGAGATCCTCGATGATCACAAGCGTTATGTTGTCGGCGCAGGCATAAACAGCCGCGACTACGCCGAGCGTGTTCCGGCACTGATTGAGGCAGGCGCTGACGTTCTGTGCATTGACTCCTCCGAGGGCTTCTCATGCTGGCAGAAAAAGACCATCGACTTCGTCCGCGAAAAATACGGCGACAGCGTAAAGGTCGGCGCAGGCAATGTTGTTGATGCAGACGGTTTTCTCTTCCTTGCAGAGGCCGGCGCAGACTTTGTTAAGGTCGGTATCGGCGGCGGCTCGATCTGCATAACGCGCGAGACCAAGGGCATCGGCCGCGGTCAGGCAACCGCACTCATCGAGGTTGCGGCAGCGCGCGACGATTATTATAAGAGAACCGGCGTTTACATCCCCATCTGCTCGGACGGCGGCCTCGTTCACGACTACCACATGACTCTCGCCCTTGCAATGGGTGCAGACTTCCTGATGATGGGCCGATACTTTGCTCGTTTCGACGAAAGCCCCACGGCAAAGCTCATTGTTAACGGCAGCTACGTCAAAGAGTACTGGGGCGAAGGCTCGAACCGCGCGAGAAACTGGCAGCGCTATGACCTCGGCGGTCAGAGCAAGCTCAGCTTCGAGGAAGGCGTTGACTCCTACGTCACCTATGCAGGCCCCCTGCACGATAACCTTGAAAAGAGCGTTTACAAGATAAAGTCCACCATGTGCAACTGCGGCGTGACAAATCTTGCAGACCTCAAGCGCGACGCAAAGCTCACGCTCGTCTCCTCTGTCAGCATAGTCGAGGGCGGCAGCCACGACGTTATTCTTAAAAACAACTGATATAAATAAACCTCTGCAATATCAGCGGATATTGCAGAGGTTTTTTTTTCAAACGGTTTTCTTTTTCGATGCGGCCTCAAAATGGTATCTGACTATGCCCAGATCGAGCTTTGTGTAAAATCCGGTGCCGCAGCTGGCCTTAACGCTTCCGTCGGGCAGCAGCTCGAATTTGAATTTCTGCTGATTCATCGCCGTCGGCGCAAGAAGCGCAGCTTCCATGCCGGCCTTGAACCACTCAGGCATCGGTTCGGGGCAAACGCACAGCTCGGTCATCGGCTTGCTTTTGTGCTCAACGCCCTGCACCGCGCCGTAGCCGAGCGCGATAAGGCACACAAGCTTTTCGCCGCTTTCGACCTTTGCCGCACTCTTGCCGTGGGTCATTGCGACCCAGCAGGTGTTAAGCCCCAACTCCTGCGCCTTGAGAACGAGCTGCTCGCCGCAATAGCCGAGAGCTTCGTCAAGGCTCGGTGACTTCTTGCCGACCAGTGCAATGTAGTTTTTAACTCCGCTGAACTTACCGTAATGCGCCATGAACGAGTCAAAGCACTTCGGCTCATCGTAAATTATCTGGATATGCACTCCTGCGTCCGCATTGAGCTTTTCCGCAAGCTCGTTAAGTACAGTGCGCTTATCCTGCTCAATAGGCGTATCGGCATATTGCCTGACGCTGTGCCGCTGCTGCATGATCTCGAGTTCTGTCATATTATTACCTCCAGTTTTTGTTCTGGTACGCTTACGTCGTGATTTACGAAAACGCCCTTGCAGGCAGGATCATTCCTGCACTTTATCAGCCAGGCAAGCGACTTTTCCGCAAGAGCGTTATCCACCGTGAAGCCCGGAAGCCTGCGCTCGGAGAAAGATTCGGGCAGATATGCCGCATCGTTTCCGGGAACGATGTACTCATCCTTTCCGCGTATCAGCACGCTGAAAAGGCCATGGCTGTGCCCCGGCGTGTGCATAAGCTGCCCGGTTCTGTCGTCGAACACGTCGTAGCTTCTCCCGACAGGGCCTACGCCGCTTTCGGCATATGCAAAGGTTTTCACGCTGCAAATGCCGCTCCATGTGTCAACATAGCGCAGACCGAGGCGGTTGCATGTCTTCCACTCTTCCTGCGACGTGCGGATATCCTTTGCGTTTTTCACAAGCCGCAGACCGCTTGCGTGGTCGAAGTCCATGTGGCTTATAAATACATGGTCTATATTCTCCGGAGTAAGCCCGACAGCTCTAAGCTTGCTGTCGATGCCCTCGTCGGCACTGATTATCGGCGCGCTTATCTTATCAACCATGCCGAAAAGCTGCTTTGGGCGCTCGAAAGCGTATTTTGTATCCCATCCGGTGTCAATGAGGATATTGCCCTTGGGGTGAACTATAAGATACGCCGACACGGGCAGCATCATCTGCTTTTTCCGGCTGCGCAGCAGCCCCGTTACGGCAAGCGGATTGCGCTCGCGCAGCGGTATAGCTCGATCGACCTTAACCTTGCCCGTGTGAAAAATATAAAGCTCTGTTTTATTCATTGTTTCCGCTCCTGTCCGGCAGGCTCATCGTTATTTCCCGAGCAAGCTGCAAGGTTGAGATAAGCTTTTCAAACGACTCCGTTTCGGGATCGAAGTAATAGTAGTTTTTTGTGCCTTCCTTGCGCACCTTGACTATTCCTGCATCCTTCATGATCTTCAAATGATGCGAAACGGCCGGGCGCGAGAGATTGGTTCTCTCCGTTATCTCGCAAACGCGCACTCCGCTGCAATCACCGATCTTCATCATCTCAAGTATCAGATGCTGCCGAGTCTCGTCGCCGATCGCAGCCAGCATTTTTGAGCATGCGGCAAAGCTCTAGGCCAAAAGAGCTTCTTTTTCATGAATATCCTGCATACGCGCACCTTCTTTCGGTTCATTCGTTTAAACCGAAGCTATTATAACACATATATTTTACAGTTGTTCATTGGTAAAGAAAATCGAGACGAAAAAATCCGCACCGAAGCTTTCGATGCGGATAATTTTCATTTCTCCATATTCTGAAGCCTTGTGTTCATCTCGCACAGGGCCTTGCGTATCGCGGCCAGCTCCTCGGCAACGGGGTCGGAGATGTTGACCTGATCGACCTCGGTTGCGTAATCGACCTTCACACCCTGGCGGCGAACAACGCGCGCCGGTATGCCGACCGCTGTGCTGTCGGGCGGAATTTCACTCAGCACGACGGAGTTTGCCGCTATGCGGCTGTTGTCGCCGACCTTGAACGGGCCGAGCACCTTTGCGCCGGTTCCTATAAGGACGTTATTTCCGATGGTCGGGTGACGCTTGCCGCTGTCCTTGCCCGTGCCGCCGAGGGTAACGCCATGATAAATAAGGCAATCGTCGCCGATCTCGGCGGTTTCGCCGATGACTATGCCCATGCCGTGGTCGATGACGAGGCGGCGGCCGATCTTCGCGCCGGGGTGGATCTCGATGCCGGTTCTGTGGCGGCTGATCTGCGAGATCATACGTGCAAGGAACATGAGATTATGCTCATAGCACCAGTGCGCGCGGCGATGATAGAACACGGCCTTCATGCCGGGATACAGCAGCAGGACCTCAAACGGACCTTTTGCCGCAGGGTCGCGCGAAAGATATGCATTTACGGTTTCAAGCAATTCATCGAACATAATCAGGCATTCTCCTTAAACATGGGACTGGACAGATATCTCTCGCCCGTATCGGGCAGGAGTGCAACGATGCACTTTCCTGCATTCTCGGGGCGTTTTGCAAGCTCAAGCGCCGCGTGCAGCGCAGCTCCAGAGGATATTCCGGCGAGGATGCCCTCGCGCGAGGCAAGCTCTCTGCCGGCGGCATAGGCCTCATCGTCGGAAACGGTGATGATCTCGTCATAAACGCTTTGGTCAAGCGCCTTGGGGATAAAGTTTGCGCCGATGCCCTGAAGCCCATGGGGGCCTGCGTGACCTTCCGACAGCAGCGGCGAGGTCTTAGGCTCAACGGCGACTATTTTGACGCCCTTATTGCGGCTTTTGAGGTACTGCCCCACACCGCTTATCGTGCCGCCAGTACCCACTCCCGCGACGAAGATATCGACCTTGCCGTCGGTGTCCTCCCAAATTTCCGGGCCGGTCGTTACTCTGTGCGCGGCAGGGTTTGCCGGGTTTTCAAACTGGCCAAGGATAAGCGAGCCTGGGATCTCGGCTTTTAGCTCTTCCGCCTTTTCGACCGCTCCGGCCATGCCCTTTTTGCCCTCGGTGAGAACAAGCTCGGCGCCGTACGCCGTCATAAGCAGCCGGCGCTCAACGCTCATGCTGTCGGGCATTACGATGATCACACGGTAGCCGCGCGATGCGCCTATCGCCGCAAGGCCTATGCCTGTGTTGCCGCTGGTAGGCTCGATTATCGTGCCGCCTGCGGAAAGGAGGCCCTTTGCCTCGGCATCGTCGAGCATTGCCTTTGCGACCCTGTCCTTGGTCGAGCCTGCCGGATTGAACAGCTCAAGCTTGGCAAGCACCCTCGCGCAAAGTCTGTGCTCATCCTCGATATTTTTCAGCTCCATAAGCGGAGTGCGCCCGGTAAGTTCCGATACTGATTTGTAGATCCTCATTTTTATCCCTCTCATGACATAAAAAAATCGACGATGCCTAAAAGCATCGCCGCTGCAAATATGGCTTTAACACCGTATCAAGGCATGCGACGACGCTGACATCGACAAGCGCAGATGCCACAACAACAGGTGTTCATAACTATAACGTTTGCTCTATGCATGATCGCCGCTCCTTTCAATTCCTATTGCCCAAATGGGGTTTTTGCTGTATGTATCATACGCCATATTACCCGGTTTGTCAACAGTCTTTGCAAAAACTCTGTCAAGCGAAAATGGCTTCGTATAAATTTCTTAACACAGTCTTTATGCTGCATATGCTATAATTAATAAAAAGGGTGATGCATAATGGAAAAAAAGCTAACTCAAAATAAAGTATTCCGGACGATACGAAACTGGCTGATCCTTGCCACCGCACTGACAGCGGCATGGGTGCTGTGCTCATCGCTGAGCACAGTCGGAACGTCGGACACCTTTGTTCCGATGATATTCATCCTTGCCGTTCTTATCGTTTCACTCACCACCGACGGATACTTTTACGGAATCGTTACCTCGCTTGCAAGCGTCATCGGCGTTAACTACGCATTCACTTTCCCGTATATGAAGCTCAATTTCTCCATATACGGCTACCCTGTGACATTTGTCACGATGCTCGCGGTCTCGCTTGTTATATCAACGCTTACGACCCGTGCGCGCGAGCAGGAAAAGCTCAGGCACGAGGCTGCGCAGGCGAAGCTGCGCGCCGACCTGCTGCGCGCGATATCACACGATCTGCGGACACCGCTGACCTCAATAATCGGCTCGATCGACACTGTGCTCAACGAGGGCGATCACCTTTCGTCGGACGAGCGCAACGTTCTGCTCAGCGATGCCAAGCAGGATGCCGAATGGCTTGTGCGAATGGTTGAAAACCTGCTGTCGATAACTCGAATAAGCGGAACGGAGCAGACTCACATCGAAAAAAGTCCCGAGCTTGTCGAGGAAATTCTCGGCGAATGCCTTGCTAATTTCAAAAAGCGTAACCCGGAGATAAACCTCAAGGTTACCATTCCCGATGAGCCGGTGCTCGTCAATGTTGACGCAATGCTGATTGCGCAGGTCATCATGAACCTTTTGGATAACGCCGCAAAGCATGCATCGGGCATGACGGAGCTTCGGCTCGATGTAACGCTCGACGGAAAGTGGGTGCACTTCACCGTTTCGGACAACGGCTCGGGCATTGACCCCAAAATACTACCCGTTCTTTTCCGCGGGCAGATCGATCCGGAAAAGGGCAAACCCTACGACAGCAACCGTTTCCGCGGCATAGGCCTTGCCGCGTGTCAGGCCATCGTATCCGCTCACGGCGGCAAAATAAGCGCGTCAAACCGTCCCGAGGGCGGCGCTGTATTTGATTTTTCATTACCTGCTGAGGAGAAAGAAGAATGAACATTCGAGACAAAATTCTCATTGTTGAAGACGAGCGCAGTATAACAAACTTTCTGCGCACAATACTTACGTCCAACGACTACGACGTTATCATCGCCCGCTCCGGCGCGGAGGCGTACTCCATGATAACCTCGCACTGTCCGGATCTGATCGTTCTCGACCTCGGTCTTCCCGATATTGATGGGCTTCAGATAATAAAATCCGTGCGCGAATGGACCCTTCTGCCCATCGTCGTTGTCTCGGCGCGCGCGCACGAGCGCGACAAGGTCGAGGCTCTTGACCTCGGCGCGGACGACTATATAACAAAGCCTTTCGGCGCAGGCGAGCTTTTGGCGCGCATACGCACCGCCATACGCCACACGCGCACAGGCCTTGCCAACGAAACTATCGCGACCACCGGAAAGTTCAAGTCCGGCGACCTTGAGATAGATTACGACAAGCACCAGGTGCTCGTTGAAGGCAAAAACGTCGGCCTTACGCAGAACGAATACAAGATCGTTGCGCTGCTGGGCAAATGCGCAGGCAAGGTGCTGACCTATGACTACATAATCAAAGAGCTGTGGGGGCCCGGCACGCGCGGCAACAATCAGTCCCTGCGCGTTCACATGGCAAACATCCGCCGCAAGATCGAAAAAAGTCCGGCAGAGCCTCAGTACATATTCACCGAGATCGGCGTGGGCTACAGAATGGTCGAGGGCGACTGATAATTTACCCTGAGTTTACCAAAATTCATCCTGACTGCGGTATAATATCTATATACCGCAGTTTTTTAATCGAAAAGTATGGTGAATGAATGACGCACTTTTTCAAAGAGCACCTCTTCCCCGTTATCATGATAATCGTCGGCGCTGCGTGCGCCGCGTTCTCGATCGAATGCTTTCTGATCCCGAACACGATACTCGACGGCGGCGTCACGGGTGTGAGCATGATGATAAATTATCTTACCGGAATAAGGCTGAGTATACTCGTTATAGTCATAAACATTCCGTTTTTCTTCGTCGGCTGCAAGGCACTGGGCAAGCGTTTTCTGCTGCGCGCGGTTATTGCAATGGCTGCGTTCTCCGGCTTTCTTGAGGTCTGCAAGCTCATCCCGACCGTGACAAGCTCTGAGCTTCTTGCCGTCGTGTTCGGCGGAGTTCTGCTCGGTGTCGGCGTCGGCACCGTTCTGCGCCACGGCGGATGCCTAGACGGCACCGAGATCGCCGCGATGCTGCTTTCCAAAAACGTTAGCGCATCGACCGGTCAGATCATATTCATGATAAACATTTTCATCTACATAACCGCCGGCATTCTCTTCGGTTGGGACAGGGCTATGCTGTCGCTGCTGACATATTTCATTACCTTTAAGCTGATCGACATCGTTCAGGAGGGCATGGAGCAGGCCAAGGCAGCAATGATAATCACCGATCATGCAGCCGACATCGCCGACACGATCTATCAGCAGCTCGGGCGCACCTGCACGTTTATTTCGGCCGAGGGTCTTGTTTCCGGCAGCACAAAAACGGTTTTGTACTGCGTTATCACCCGCGTTGAGGTAAACCAGCTCAAACGCATTATAAGCGAAGCGGACGTGAGCGCTTTTGTGACGATATCCGAGGTGTCCGAAATAATCGGAAACCATGTCAAAAGCAGCAGCGCCGCTATTGACGAAAAGGCGCTGAACCAGTAAAATAGAGCATATCTCTTTTGGAGGATGATCTCATGGATAAGCGCACAAGCAAGGAAAACTATTATCTCGACATAGCCGACGCTGTTTTGCAGCGCTCTACCTGCCTGAGGCGAATGTACGGCGCGATAATCGTGCGCAACGACGAGATCATATCGACCGGCTATAACGGCGCGCCGCGCGGCAGAATAAACTGCACCGACGCCGGCCGCTGCGCGAGAGTCGAGATGAAGATCCCCTCAGGTGAGCGATACGAGCTGTGCCGCAGCGTTCACGCCGAGGCAAACGCCATAATATCTGCCTCTCGGCGCGATATGATCGGCTCAACGCTTTACCTTGTCGGGCGCGACGCGCAGACGCATGAGCTTTTGACAAACGCAACAAGCTGTTCGATGTGCCGCCGTCAGGTCATAAACGCCGGCATTGAGCGCGTCATCATCCGCACCGGCGACGATACGTTCAACATTGTCGATGTTGACGAGTGGGTAAAAAACGACGACTCCGCTTTCTGGATCGAATAACAAAAAAGACCGCCACGGCGGTCTTTTTTGTTTTTTCATGCTCAGCCGATGGATTCGGATTTATACACGAACACAACGGTTGAGGTCATTTTTTCGGTGCGCTGGGTGAAGATATCATAGCTGCTGCCGAAATCGAGCCATGCCTGCATGCGCTCGGTCAATGCCTGCTGCTGCGCCTTGGTGAGCGTTTCCATGCTCACGCTGTTTTCAAGCTTCTGAGTGAAGGCTATGATCTTATTGATGCTCTCGCCGCCGAGCATGCTCGTCATGCGGTCAAGCATCTGTTCGCTTGCGTGCATGACGTTCACGAGGTTTTGAAGCTGGCTTATTATATTCGGCAGATTGTCCAGCGACTGCTGCACCTCGGGCGAGGACAGATCACGGTTTAAGCTCTCAAAGGTCGGCGCCATATCGAGATAATCGCGCGTAAACTGCGCGAGCGCACCGATATTGGTATCAAATTTGCCCAGCAGCTCCAAAAGCTCGGACAGGTGCGTGAACTGCGCAAGCGACTGAAGCCTGCTTGTGTCGATGCGCTGCATATCGTAAAGAAGCTGCTCGAGCTTTGCGAGGTTGCCCTCGGTGACGTATTTATTTAGCACGTCAATAAGTGCTTTATTTTCCTTATAAAGCTTGGCCGCCTGCCCAACGGAGTTGACAAGCTGCTCTATCTGCTGCGCGTCGCCGTAGAGCATCTGCACCATGTCGTTTAAATTCAGCGAGTTGAACGCGCCCATCAGACCCTCGATATCGCTGAGCATGCCCTTAACGCTTTCCGTTCCGAGCTTGATATCGTCCGGGCCGAGCGAGGATATCGAGGAAAACGGCACCGCAACGAACATCATGTTGCCGAGCTTGAAGTCCTTTGCCTTGGCGCTTATCGTGTATTCGCTGCCGCCGAGCGTGGTTCCGATATTGATGCCGAGCTTATCTATGCCCAGGCTGTCGTTCATTCCGGGAACGCCGGCGAAAAACACGAGCTGGCGAGATCCGTCGCTCAAAAGCACACCGTTTGGGGTCGAAACCTCGCTGAAATTCTCGTCCGGCAGGATCATGCCGCACACGAACAGCATCGGGCATGATATATCATAGCTTCCGCCGCCGGCGCTGACGGACTTCTTCAGCGTGTTCTGCGCGCTTATCTTTATCGTAACATCGCCGCTTTTTCCGGCAAGGGCTGCGCCCTTTATCTCTTTTCCGTCAAGCGTGTAGCTGACGGATATTTTCATCGGCGGCGCGTTATCCGTGCTGCCGGAATAGTAAAGATCGGTCGAATCCATATCCCAGTAGAGCTTATCGTTATCCTTAACAGGCTCGGAGAAGGTCTTTACGTCCTGAATGCCCGAAAGGTTGCTCTTATCCTCTATGCGCACCTGGGGCATATCGGTATGCAGCCTATCGGTGACGCTGATCTTTTTCACCTCGCCGTCGGGCGACACGTTTATATACACCGTTTCCTCTTTGTTAACGGCGGCGTCGGTGAGCTCATACTGCGGTCTTGGTGTCGGCTCGGGAGTGTTCTCGGGCTTTTCATCGTTCTTTTTTCCGCAGCCGACAAGCAGAGCAAGCAGCATGCTCATTGCCAGCAGCATGGCGATAAGTCGTTTTGTTTTCATGTTTTCAGCCTCCAGCTCGGGGTTGTTTTTGCAATCAGGCTCTCGCACACGCACAGCACGGGCGACAGCAGGACTATTATTACGATCTCGCTTATTATCGCGCCGCGCGCAAGCAGGGCGCACATCCCGCGAACAATGTAGATATCGCAGACGAGGTACACGCCGAAGGTCGCGGCAAAGAACACGCCGGCACTTTGGAATATCGACTGCTGAGCGGCGCTGACCGCCTTGAGCATCGCCTCGTCGCGCGGCAGGTGCCGCAGTTCCTCACGAAAGCGCGTGGTGAGCAGTATCGCATAATCGACCGTCGCACCAAGCTGCACACAGTTTACTACCGTTGGATCGACAAACGAGGCCTCCGTTCCCATAATGACTGTTATCGAAAGGTTTATCCATATCGCAAGCTCTATCGACAGCACCAATATCACCGGCAGCGACGGCGACTTGAAGCATATTGCTATGAGCACAAATATTGCCGCTATCGACAGCACCGCCGTCACGGCAAAGTCAACGTCCGTCGTATCTATAAGCCCCTGAGTTATCGCGCCCTCGCCGGTTATGTAGGCAGTTGGGTCATAGGACTTGACGACCGCATCCATCTTGACTAACTGCGCCGTCAGCTCATCGGTAGCAGCGCCGTACTCGGAATTTATCATCATAAGCTGCTTTCCGTCCTGCTTGCACAGCGACATGATGTCGTCGGGAATTATCGTGTCCGGTATCGCGGCGCCGACTATTGAGTTATATGCCAGAAGCGAGGTCACGCCGTCAAGCGCTTCAAGCTTATGCTCCATCTCAATGAGCTTATCGGCCGGCAGGCTGTCATCGATTATAACAAACTGCGTGCACGCCATGCCGAAATCGTCTTTAAGCTTTGTAAGTCCCTCCATTGAGGTGAGATACGACGGCAGCGCCTTATCCATGCTGTAGTACATGTCTATGTTTTTCTGAATAAAATACGCCGGAGCAAGCAGCAGCAAAAACAGCAGTGCGAAGGCTTTCTTATGCTTTATCGTAAACTTGTTAAGGCGCGTGAAATCCGGCACAAAGCTGCGGTGGCGGTATTTTATTATCTGCTTTTCAAACAGCAGCACAACCGCCGGCAGAACAAATATGACCGTGAGTATACCCAGCACAACACCCTTTGCCATGACAAAGCCGATATCAAAGCCAAGCCCGAGCTTCATAAAGCACAGGGCAAGGAAGCCGAACACCGTTGTCAAAGAGCTTCCCATAAGCGCCGTTAGCGACACCGTAACAGCCTCCGCCATGGCGTCCTCGCGCGAAGAAAAGCGCTGCTTTTCTTCGGCATAGCGGTCAATGAGGAAGATTGAATAATCCATCGTAACGCCAAGCTGCAAAACCGCGGCGACACACTGGGTTATGAACGATATCTGCCCGAGGAAAATGTTCGTCCCCATATTGTATATGACAGCAAGTCCGAGCGAGAATAGGATGATAAGCGGCTGGAACCACGACTCCATAAGAACGCTCATGATTATAAGCGCCAGAACAACTGCGACCGCTATATAGAGCGGTGCCTGAGTTTCGGCGATCTCGCGCGTATCGTCAACGACGACCGTAAGTCCGCTCAGAAACTGATTTTTGCCCAGAAGCGTTTTTATCTGCGCTATCGCCCTGAGCTGGCTGTCATCAGAGCCTGTGTTGTCATATCGCACGAGCATCATCGTCTGGCTGCCGTCGGCACTGTAGAATATATTTTTGAGCACATCCGGCAGGATATCGGCCGGGATGCCGATATCGGCGATCGTATCGACCCAGATGACCGACGACACACCATCGACAGCGAGTATTTCGTTTTTCAGCGCCAAGGTCTGCTTTGGCTGCATGTTTTCGGTTATAACTATGGATATTCCGGCCGTGTTGAAGGTCTTATCGAGCACTTGCTCGCCCTGCACCGACTCAAGCTCATCGGGCAGATACGAAAGGATATCGTAGTTCACCTTCGTTCCGATAAAGCCCAAAAACGCCGGAATAAGAAGCAGCAGCGCCGCAATTATAACCGTTTTGGGATGCTTAGCCTCCCACAGAGCGATCTTCCTCAAGCTTTCACCTCGTCACTACCATCGGTTAACAAGGGCAAACACGCCTGACAGCGTGCCTTTTCGGCGCTTTTTGCCCTTTTCGCCTTGACGGGCGCCAGCCCGCCTGCACCTCAAAAAGCAAAAATCACTCGAAAATTCATCGCTGACAGGTGCAAGGCAGTTTTGCCGGTGCAGAAATGCGGACAGACGAGGAAAGGCCCGAAGAGAATACTTGCCGTATTGTCAAGGGGCTTGACGTTGTATGGGCGTATTTCTGCCCGTCAAAACCGTGTCTGACCTTGTCAACCGATGGTACTGTTATATAATAGATAATAATATCTTAAATCCGAGTTTTTTTCAACCGCAGCCGGCGCACTTTTACTCTTGCTTAATCCCATTGTTATTGATATACTTAAAACATACACTGGAGGTGTGACAATGGCAGGAGATAAGTTCAAGGGACTTTTTGATTTTATAAACAACTTCGGCGACGCTACGGTGAACGCATCGGTGCATGAGCCTGCAAGCGGAAAGACCGCATGGATATTCGGGCGCAGCGAGGACTGCGATTTTGTCTACCCGGCTCCAAAGGCCTCACGCCGCCACTTTCAGATAGAGCTGTGCGACGGGCACTATTACATACAGGATCTCGGCTCGACAAACGGGACCTACCTCAACGGAAAGCGCATAGACCACAAGGAGCGCATCTTCTCCGGCGACGTGATAACCATGGGCGGCGTGGACATTGTGTTTTCAAAGGATATGCTGTTTTAACGCAGAAACTCAAAAAGCTTCGGAATCATTCTTCCGAAGCTTTTTTGCCGCCGTCTATGAGGTTTTTCTTTGCATAAACAAATCCGAAAACAACAGTCAGCGCATCGAGCGCAACAAATGCCCAGAACAGAGGATTTGTGAAATCAAACTTATCGCCTATGACCGTGTAGATAAGCATGCTCGGTATGAGAGCTGCCATCGAGCCGCCGATATACGCCCAGTAAGGCGTGCGCAGGAGCCCGAAAAGGACGCCCTGCACCTCGGTGGAAAGATGCAGCGTGTGCACAAAAAACACAAAGGTAAAGCTGTATCCCTCGGCATTGGAAAAATACCGGCGGAATTTCGGGTACTTTTCCATCATTCCTTCAAACGTCAGACCTTTTGAAAAACGTCCGATAAAGTACGAAACGGAAATGCATATGACCGTTCCGACCGTATTTATCGCAATTGCGGCTGGCAGCTCAAAAATGAGCGCGCAGCCGATGAGAATAACAGCATACGGTATGCACGAGCAGCCCTTGAACGCGAAAAGCGCAAGGATAACGAGCGCCGCCAGAGGTCTGTTGTCGTTTACAGCGGCGATGATCTGATCAACATGCAGAATATCGAGCCATATGAGTATTCCTGCCGTGAGCGCTACAACGAGCATAATGATTATCGGCAGGTACATTTTGAGTTTTTCTTTCATAGCTTTCAGAAATTAATGACTCCCAAATGCTCAAGAAGTATTTTCAGGCCAATAAGTATAAGCACAACGCCGCCCAGAAGCTCGGCCTTGGACTTGTATTTTGCGCCAAATACATTGCCTACATAAATCCCGACACCGGACAGAACGAACGTTGTTATGCCTATGAGCAGTGCAGCCTGCACTATATCAACGCCCAGAAACGCAAAGCTTATGCCGACTGCCAGCGCATCGATGCTCGTTGCCACCGCAAGCGGAAGCATGGCTTTGACCGAAAAATCGTCGTTTTCGTGCTCATCGTCCTTGCCGAGGGCTTCCCTTATCATATTTCCGCCTATAAGCGCAAGCAGGATAAACGCTATCCAGTGATCTATGCTTGTTATGAAGCTTTCAAACTTATAGCCGAGCAGGAAGCCCAGCGTAGGCATAAGCGCCTGAAAGCCGCCGAAATACACGCCGACAGTCAGCACATGCTTTGCGCTGACCTTTTTAACCGAAAGGCCCTTACATATGGAAACCGCAAAGGCATCCATGCTCAGCGCAACACCGATCAGGAATATGTCTATGAAATTCAATTATCTTCACCTTACTCTTTGATATAAAAGATATTAGAGCACACACTCACTGCCCTTGTCAACAAATATATTCCTTGACTTATGAAAACTATATGATAAAATTGCTGTATTATAGACAAACTTGTTAAAAATTTTTAAGTATTCGAGGGATAACTATGAGCAAAGAAAAACGCCGTTTCGGCGACCGCAGAGATGCAACACTTATCCGTCAGCAGGACGGCATGCATCTTATCATGCCGATGATCTACCCCAACCGCTGCGACAATGAGGCCTTTATATCAGAACGCATCGACCTTACGAACATCGACAAGTACCTTGAAAAGCGCAACGCGGAAAACCCCGAGTTCAAGTTCACGCTTTTCCACCTGATTGTTGCCGCAATACTCAAAACGATTATCCTGCGTCCGAAGCTCAACCGCTTCATCGCGAACAAAAACAACTATCAGCGCAACAGCTACAGCGCATCATTTGTCGTCAAAAAACAGTTCAGCGACACCTCGGAGGAAGGTCTTGCCTTCATCTACGCGTCCGAGGACTCCACCCTTGATTCGCTGCACGAGGATCTCTTCAAGCAGATAAGCCGCGAGAAAAAGGGCGGAGCCGGCAACGCGACCTCCAACACCATGGACATTCTCAACAAGCTGCCGCGCTGGTTCGTCAAGTTCTTCATCTGGCTCATGCGTCAGCTCGACCGCCACGGCATCGTTCCGAAATCCATCATCGAGGCAGACCCCTACTACGCCTCGGTAATTCTCTCAAATCTCGGCTCGATAAAGCTCAGAAGCGGCTACCACCACCTCACCAACTGGGGCACAACTTCCCTTTTCGTCGTTGTCGGCGAAATGAAGGAGCGCATTTTCCGCAATGAAAACGGCGAAGATGAGTATCGCAACAGCGTTGACCTCGGTCTTACGATCGATGAGCGCCTTGCCGACGGCTACTATTACTCCAAGAGCGTAAGGCTTCTCAAGTACATTCTCGAGCATCCCGAGTGCCTTGAGCGTCCTTTCAGCGAGCCCGTGGATTACTGATATTTTAGCTTGATATTTAAGCTTAAAGGCTATGCGTTATTTCGCATAGCCTTTTCTTTTATCCGAAATGATTATCGCCGCTCCGGCAATGAGCAGCACCGCAAGAATTAGTATTGCACAGTTGCGGAAAAATTTCTCCGGCATGAGGGTGATTATAGGATCCAGCGCAGGGTCGAATATCCAGTTATCCTTGCCGGGGAAGAACAGCGAATGGAACACCGTGAAAGCTCGGTCAAAATTCGTTGCGGCAGCGGCTCCGATAACTATGAGTACCGAACCGATCCCGACAGCGCCCCAGAACGGCGCACCGTGGCCGCGCAGGCGCGGGATTTCGTGACGCCGCCGATAAAGCTTCAGCAACGCTATAGCGGCCATACTGCCGAAAAACAGCCACAGATCGAGGATAAACAGCGTGCGGCAGTCGGCAAAATGCGCACTGCCGGACTCCGAAAACGGCAGTACCCCGGCCGAGAACTCATCGCTTGCGCCGATGCAATAATCAAGCACCTCATCGTATGCCTCGATTATCTCCTCCCGGCTCAGGCCGCTTGACTGTTCAAGCTCCAGCGGCTCTATCTGCGCATAGTAAAACGGCCGTATTATGATCGGCGCCGCGATCGAGCCTGTCAAAAGCGCAAGCGCAACGGCAGCGATCATGAGCGCCGAAAGCAGCCTACTGCATTTTTTCATACACATCCCGCTCCTTTCCCGACAAAACTATCATCACCTGCGACGGCAGATAGAATGTCCACATTCCGATGCGTGCAGCGTTTTGCAGCCAATCCGGCAGAGCCGACGGCATGTTGTGAAGTCCCACGCATACATCGCAGCATAAAAACAGGCACAGTCCGGCAAAAAACAGCTTATTTTCCGAGCCGGAGGCCTGCATCACATTGCAGGCAAAAAATGAAAAGTACGCTCCGGCAAGCAGGTCAAGCGGCGAAAGCAGGCCGAATTGAGCCATTGCGGCAACGGCAGCCATGAACAGAAACAGCCGCAGCGGCCATGCGCTTTTGTGTCCGTTTGCCCGATAAATACGCACGAAGTACAGTATCTGCGCGGCAAAAAACAGCATAACGCCGACCGCATAGTGCACATCCAAAATAAGCAGCAGAATATCCGCCGCAGCGGAGAGACCGACGGCCGCGGTGACGAGCACCTCTCCGCCCTTGGCGCTCAGCAAAGCCGAAACCACAAAGCACAGCGCTATACCGGCAAATTTAAGCCAGCGGCTGTCACCTGTGTCGAAAACGTCCATCACCGTGAATGCCAGATACAGCGCCGCTTCGGCGCATATGAAAGCTTTTACAAGAAAATTCTTCATGCAATGATTATACCCTGTGCGCCGCATATTTTCAACAGTTGCACATGCCACCGCCTCATCTTGCGCCGAGTGATAGAATAGACTTGAGGTGATAACATGGACAAAGCCGAATACTCAGATCCCGTTTGCTGCTTTGACGCATCGCAGTACATGGGGCATCCCGATACGGAGCCGTGCGCAAGCGCCGTGAACGTTCCCGAGATAGTCAAAGAGCTTGACAGGCTGCAAAACAGCGGACAGCTCGAACAGGCGCAGCGGCTTCTTGAGCACGAGGTCTGCGCCGCGCGGCAGTCTGGCGACTGGCGAAGCGAGCTTTCGCTGCAAAGTGAGCTTATGGGGCTGCACCGCCGCACAGGCGACAAGGCGGCGGCGAAAAGCGCCGTTGACCGCGGCCTTGAGCTTATACGCCGTCACCGTTTGGGTGCGACCGTTTCCGGCGCAACGATCATGCTAAACGCCGCGACAACGATGAAGTTTCTCGGCTTATCGGCCGAGGCGCTTCCGATATTCCGCCATGTTTCGCGCGTTTATTCTGAAACGCTCGACCCCGGCGACTATCGCTTTGCAGGACTTTACAACAATATGGCGCTCGCCTTTGAGGATACGGGCAACTATGACAGCGCGCAGCGGCACTTTTTCATGGCGCTTGACATTATTAAGAGCTGCAATGATCCCGGCAACGACACGGCGGTCACCTGGTGCAATCTCGCCGAGCTTTACGAGCGCATGGGGCGCGACGAGGATATAGAGCCTGCGCTCGACAATGCCTACGCCTGCCTCACCGATCCTGAGCTTCCGCACGACGGATACAATGCTTTTACGCTGTCAAAATGCATTCCGACCTTTGACCGTTTCGGATATTTTATATACGTTAAAGCGCTCAGAGAGCGTATGGAGGCGATAAAATGAAAGGTCTTGAAGCGGCGCGAATGCTTTATGTCGAAAAGGGCGCTGCCATCATCCATGAGCACTTCCCCGAATACGAGGGGCGCATTGCTGTGGGGCTTGCCGGCTCCGGCTCGCAGTGCCTCGGCTTTGATGATGAAATATCGCGCGATCACGATTTTGAGCCGGGCTTCTGCCTATGGCTTACCGATGCAGACGATGCTCGCATCGGCATCGAGCTTGCGCGCAAAATGAGAGGCTTATTCGGCAGCCGCGTTTCGCAGTCGTCAGCGCTCGGCACAGCCGGCATCGGCGTTATGCGCATAAGCGACTTTTACCGGCGTTTTACGGGGCTTCCCGGCGCGCCGGAAACATGGCAGGACTGGCTGTATCTACCTTCCTACGCACTCGCTCAGGCGGTCAGCGGCGAGGTGTTCCGCGACGATCTCGGCGAGTTTTCGCGCATACGTCATGATATAGTCTGCGGCATGCCCGAAGATATTCGGCGCAAAAAGCTTGCCGCGCGGCTTGCGCTTATGGCGCAGTCGGGGCAATATAACTATGCGCGCTGCCTTGCCCACGGCGAGGACGGCGCCGCGATGCTCGCTGTAAGCGAGTTTATCAAAAACACCGCCGAGGCCGTTTTTCTTCTAAACCGCCGCCACGCGCCGTATTACAAATGGCTGCTGCGCGGCATGCGTGGGCTTGAAAAGCTCGGAGAGCTTGCCGACGCACTTGAATTTTTGCTCACGGGCGATAACGACGAGGACGGAAAGGTACTTAAATCGCAGGTGATCGAGGATATCTGCGCACAGATAGTTTCTGAACTGCACACTCAGGGCCTGAGCTGCGGCAATTGGGACTATCTCGAAAAGCACGCCTTTGACGTGCAAAGCCATATTGGAAACGCCTCCATACGCGCTCTGCACGTCATGGAGGGCTGAAAAAAGCTCAAAGTCAAATGACTTCGAGCTTTTTTCATTATAATCCAAGGTTTGTGAACGCTTCCCACGAGCGGTGCATGTAGGTCTCAAGCCCGATCGGCTCGCCGATGTACTTGGGATCGCGCCCGTCGCGCAGGAACTCCTCCAGAAAGCACTTGCGTCCGGTCGTGTGCGCGACCGGTATGCCGGTTATATCGCTCGTCTCGCGCAGGACATCGTAGCCCTGACGGATATCGTCGGCGCTTGCGAAGTTGAGAAGGTTTGAGTTATTGACAAAGCCCGTTACCTTCAGCCGCGCAAAGCCCTCCATCTCTTCCTTGAGCTTGATTATCTTCTCCGGGCTTTCGGACATCGGGCGGAACACGTTTACAATATCGTAAACCTCAAGCTGCCCGTCCTCGAGTGCGGCAAAATCGGTGTGATACCTGCCGAGCGACATTGCTCCGGCCGCATCTCCGCCGACATCGAACACGCACAGATCCCAGTCGCCTGCAAAAGCCGACGCGACGGCGGCCGACATATTGCTCGGCGTTACGCCCTGACCTGCGAAGGTCGGGGAAACGAGATTAACGTTATTCTCCTTGAGCACATCAACTCGGTCGCTCATGCGGAAATAGTCATTTACCTTGTCAAGGTCTATAACCAGCGTATTGAGTCCCTTTGCCGCGGAGTTCACGGCGAGGTTTATCGCGATCTCCGTTTTGCCCGAGCCGTAATTGCCGATGAGGACGATGAAATGCTTCATCACTTGGCTCCCTTGGCGTTTGCCTTTGCGATGAACTTTTCGTTGTTGATTATAAAGCGCTCGTGGCGGCCTGCTCCGATCTGGCCGCATTCGTCAAATGCCTTGACCTCGAAAACCAGTCTGCGGCGGTCGATCTCGATAAGCTCGCTCTCGGCCCAGACCTTCATGCCCAGAGGCGTTGCAGCGTCATGGCTTATCTCAAGCTTTGTGCCGACGGTGCCTTCGCCCTCGCCAAGATACGGCGCAACGGACATCTGCGCAGCCTGCTCCATGAGGCCTACCATGCACGGAGTTGCAAAAACGTCCAGCGAGCCGCTTCCCACGAATTTTGCGGTGTTGCTGCCGTCAACAACCGTTTCGACCTTACCTTTTATTCCGATTTCCATAAAGTTTTCTCCTTAGTTTAATATTTGATGGAAACAATTTAGCACACAAAGCCGGAGTTTACAAGCAAAAAAATAATGACTCCCGAAGCATCATAGCCTCGGGAGTCGGATCACGGGGGGACGCGATCCTTAATATCGTTAACAATATATCATATTACCTCATATATTGCAACACTTTTTTTAGTTTGTATAAACTCTATTCGCATTTAAGACAAAAGTGCAGTTGACCGGCCGGGCAGAGGCTTTCACCTGTTGGTCTTCGGATCATCCGTCAGGCTGAGTATGTAGTCCACAGACACATTGTAAAACCGGGATAAACGAATAAGTGTTTCGCTCGGCACGTCTCTCTGCCCGAGCTCATAGTTGCTGTACACCTGCTGAGAACAGTTGAGATACTCTGCAACCTCGCGTTGTTTTAGGTCTCTGTCCTCGCGCAGATCCCGAATTCGAGTGTACATAACACCACCTCCATCGGGCAAGAATATTATGTCGAGTTTTGTAGTATTGACTTTTACTGCAAATTGCAGTAAATTTAATTTGTCCGCACAAAATACAACACATATTTCCAGGACAAAGAAAAAGCTCCTGCTCGACTGAGCAGGAGCTTTTTCAACTTATCAAAAATATAAAAAGAAATTACTTCTTGATGTTCTCTTTGATGACTTCACCGAGGATGGTCATGCCCTGAACGATCTTCTCTTCGGGCATACAGGAGTAGTTCAGGCGGATGCAGTTATTGTGGCCTGCATCGGGGAAGAAGCCGTCGCCGGGAACGTAAGCGACGTTGCGTGCCAGGCACTGCTTTGCCATCTCGTTGGTGTTGATGTACTCAGGCAGCTCGACCCAAGTGAACAGGCCGCCGTTGGGGTGAGTGAACTTTGCCTCGGGCGGGAACTCCTTTTCCATGGTCTCGATCATAACGTCGCGGCGCTTGCGGTAGCACTCCTTGATGGTTGCAACGTGCTCGTCAAGGTCATACATGTCGATGAACTTGGAGACAACGAGCTGAGCCTCGGTGGAGGACTGCAGGGATGCAGCCTGAGCGAGGAAGTTGTACTTCTGAAGGATCTCGCCGTCGGCGCAGACCCAACCGAGACGGTAGCCGGGAGCGAGGATCTTGGAGAAGGTGCCGAGGAATACTACGAGGCCCTTGGTGTCCATGCTCTTGAGTGCGGGCAGGTACTCGCCTTCAAAGCGGAGCTCGCCGTAGGGATTATCCTCAACAACGGGAACTTCGTACTTATTTACGATCTCCATGAACTGCTTGCGGCGCTCGAGGGGCCAGGTGCGGCCGGAGGGGTTCTGGAAGTCAGGGATGACGTAGATCATCTTGACGTTCTCGGTGGTGGCAAGAACCTTTTCAAGCTCTTCCATGATCATGCCGTCGCCGTCGGTGGGGATAGCGACGAAGTTCGGCTCACATGCCTTGAATGCGTTGAGTGCGCCGAGGTAGGACGGGCTCTCGATGATGATAACATCGCCCTTGTCGCAGAAAACGCGAGCCGAGTAATCCAGACCCTGCTGAGAGCCGGAGGTCACGAGAATGTTGTCGGCGCTGGTCTTGATGTTGAGCTTTGCTTCCATGCGGTCAGCAATCTGCTGACGGAAGTGCTCAAAACCGTTGGTGCTGGAGTACTGGAGCGCGACTTTGCCCTGCTCCTCAAGGACAGCATCGGTCGCAGCCTTGATCTTGTCAACGGGGAAGAGCTCGGGTGCGGGCATACCGCCTGCAAACGAAAGAATCTCCGGCTTGTTGGCAAGCGCCAGCAGCTCACGGATCGCGGAACCCTTGAGAAGGTTCATTCGACTGGAAAACCGTACCATTTCTAAATTTCCTCCTTATTTTGCTGGTAATCATGTACAATAGCATCGATTACGTCTCATCATATTTAAGCACATTTTCACAGTAAAGTAAACCATTTCAATCAAATCCGACGAAAATTTTCGTTTTCATAATTTTTAATGCCGTTTTTATTCCTTGACATAGAACGGTAAATTCGTTATGATGAGGCCAAAGAGGTGTTGTGTATGATCGGAACCACGCTCAAAAATTTGCTGGATGAACGCGAGATCAAGGTCAACGAGTTCGCGCGGCAGATCAAAGTGCCGGCGCAGACGCTCTACAGCATTATCCGCCGCGACAATATGAAGATCGATTTCGAGCTGCTGCTGCGCATCTGCGATGCGCTGCACGTTCCGCTCGAGACGTTTTGCGGTACAGGCAGCACCGGTCAGCCGACGCCTGAGGAGTGGGAGATGCTCTGGAAGCTGCGCCGTCTGGATGATCACGGCCGCTTTGTGACGCTGCAGCTGCTCGATGCCGAGTGTGCGCGTCTGCAGGCTGCACAGCGTCAGCCGGAGCGCAATAAGGTCATTCCGTTGTATATGACGCCGGCAGCGGCCGGATATGCCTCGCCGGCGCTCGGTGATGATTATGAGGATTATGAGGTCGCGGCGAATTCGGAGGCGGACTTTGCCGTGCGCATCGCCGGTGACAGTATGGAGCCCTATATCCATGACGATTCCATCGTACTGGTCAAACGCGGCGCAACGATCTTTGATGGGGACATCGGTCTGTTCTTTGTGGACGGCGACATGAAGTGCAAGCAATATTGTCAGGATTATCTCGGCAATGTGTATCTCTTCTCGCTCAACCGTGCACGCAGAGATGCGGATGTGACGATTCCGGCCTCATCCGGCATTACGATCTGTTGCTTTGGCAAGGTGCTGCTCAAGGGGAAGATTCCTCTGCCGCAGGACTAAATAAAAATGTATAGATGAAACGGTCATCCGCAGCTTGCGGATGACCGTTTTGCTATGTATTACTGATACATAAAGGAGTAGTCCACGTTCAGGTCACTGCCTGTCCAGGAACCGTCGAGCTTGCCGATCGTGCGTGCGTAGCCGTCCTCATCCTTATCATAAGGACGCGGCCGGTAGTCGTTTTTGCTGTCAGTGCTCGACAGGCGGCAGGGGATCAGGTCATAGCCGTCAATGACCCAGCCGTCACCGTCTTTCTTGACGGTCACCTGCGCGATCGCGGTGTCTACATCGCGCGGCGCGGTGTTGCCGCCGAAGCTGAAGTTGCCGAGGCTGTAGAAAATATAGCCGCCGTTGTAGCTCTCCATCTTTTGCAGCACGTGCGGGTGCGTGCCGCAGACGATGTGCGCGCCTGCGTCGATCGCCGCGTGCGCGAGCGCCTCCTGGTTGGCGTTCACCCGATAGCTGCCCTCGACGCCCCAGTGCGGGGCGAAGATCAAAATATCCGCGCCGTCATCCTTGAGCTTCTGGATGCCGGTGATGACATGGTTCTTGCTCAGCCCGGTCCACCCCGGGCAGTAGACGCCGATTTTCAGGCCGTGCTCGGTCGTGAACACCTTGGATTCGCCGGCGGCTGTCCACGACACCTCCGCCGCATCCAAAGCGGCCTTCGTGTCCGCGACGCCTTTCGCGCCGAAGTCATCCGTGTGGTTGTTGCCGAGCGTGACGCACTCCACGCTGCCCTGCATAAGAATGTCTGCATATGACGACGGGCCGCGGAAATAGAACAGGGAGGAGGACTTGAGCGCTTCGTCCGAGAATGCGCACTCAAGGTTTGCGAGCGTGAATTCGTCCTTGCTCAGATATTCCAGCACGCCGGAAAACGGCCATGATGTCCCGTTTTTGTCGATATAGCTGTCAAAGTCGCGCCCGGTCTGGATCGAGGCGAGCGTGCAGTCGCCAACCATGGAGATGACAAATGTGTTCGGCTCCTTCGGCTTTTCGACAGGCTGCACAGTCTGCGGCGTGTCGCTGCCGGTGCGGTTGGGCGTCGTGATCGGTTCTTTTGCCAGCACATTGCACGTCATGACCGTGACCCACGCGCCGAGGGCTATGGCGATCACAAGCACAATGATCAAAAAGATACCGGATTTGGAGAGCTTCATGGCGTCACCTTTTTTCAAAACAAAATCATAAACATTATATACGACCGCTCCGGAAATGTAAATATCACATTTTGCTCTTGCCCGCGCGCTGTGTTCGGAGTACAATAGAGCGACTAAAATTGGAGTGTAACGATTATGGAACGAAATTATCCGAACATCAGTGTCACGGACAAGGCGGCGCGCAGCCTGCGCAGCGGGCATCCGTGGGTCTATGCCGATGAGGTGCTGCACGCGGACGCTGCCTGCGAGAACGGGCAGCTCGTGGATGTGACCACGCGCAGCGGTCATTGGCTCGGCGCGGGCTTTTATAACAGTGCGTCCAAGATCCGCGTTCGCGTGCTCTCGCGCAATGCGAATGATCGCTTTGATGAGGCATTCTGGGCGCGGCGCATTCAGTATGCGGTCGATTACCGCCGCACGGTCATGGGCGCAGATTTTGATAACTGCCGCCTGATCTTCGGCGAGGCGGACGGATTTCCGGGGCTGACAGTCGACCGCTTCGGCTCGATCCTGGTCGCGCAGGTGCTCTCGCTGGGTATGGAGTTGCGCAAGACGCAGCTGTTCGCGCTCTTGCTGCAGACGCTGCGTGCCTGCGGTGAGCAGATCGACGCGATCTACGAGCGCAACGACGTCAAGCTCCGGGAAAAAGAGGGGATGCAGCAGAGCACCGGCTTTGTGACGCTCGATGACCTCAAGACGGACTTGGACGGTCATGTGACGATCCGCGAAAACGGTATCCTGTACGATGTTGACTATATCCATGGCCAGAAAACAGGCTTTTTCCTCGACCAGAAGTATAATCGCCGCGCAGCGGCGCAGCTCGCACCGGGAAAGCACGTGCTCGATTGCTTCACACATACTGGGGCGTTCGGTCTCAACTGTGCGGCAGCCGGTGCGGCATCCGTCGTGTCGGTCGATGTGTCTGAGGACGCGCTCACGACTGCGCGGCACAATGCTGCACTCAATGGGCTGGACGCTCATGTGGAGTATCTCTGCGCCGATGTATTTGACTTGCTCACAAAGCTGGCCGAGCAAAAGCGCGGTGCGTATGATTACATTATCCTCGACCCGCCGGCCTTTACCAAGAGCAGCGCGACGGTGGCAAACGCCATTCGCGGCTATAAGGAGATCAACCTCAAGGCCATGCGCATCCTGCCGCGCGGTGGGTATCTGGCCACATGCTCCTGCTCGCATTTTATGACGGACGACCGGTTTCGTGCCATGCTGGCGGATGCCGCCAAGGATGCGCAGGTCTCTCTGCGCCAGATCGAGGCGCGTCAGCAGGGACCGGATCACCCGATCCTCTGGAATGTGCCGGAGACGGATTATTTGAAATTCTATCTGTTCCAGATTGTTTGATATTTAGATCAAAAAGCCCGTTGGCAACTGCCAACGGGCTTTTCTCTTCTTGAATTTACAGCACGTTCATGAGGTTGAACGCGATGATCAGGCCGGCAAACACGATCGAGACCGTGGAGCAGAGCTTGATGAGGATGTTCAGGGACGGGCCGGAAGTATCCTTGAACGGGTCACCGACAGTGTCGCCAACGACAGCAGCCTTGTGCTGTTCGCTGCCCTTGCCGCCGTGGTTGCCGCGCTCGATATACTTCTTCGCGTTGTCCCATGCGCCGCCCGCGTTGGACATGAACACAGCCATCGCAAAGCCGGTGACGGACACGCCGCCGAGCAGACCGACAACGCCCGTGGGTCCAAGAATAAGGCCGGTGACGATCGGGACGACAACAGCCAGCAGCGCCGGAGCGACCATCTCATGCAGAGCGCCCTTGGTGCACAGGCTGACGCAGGCCGCGTAATCCGGGTCTGCCTTGTAGTCCATGATGCCGACGATCTCGCGGAACTGACGGCGCACTTCCACGACGATGGACTGTGCAGCGGTCTGCACAGCACTCATGGTCAGCGCGGAGAAGACGAAGGTGAGCATCGCGCCAATGAACAGGCCGACCAGAACAGACGGGCTCGTCAGCGTGAAGTTCAGGGTCTCAGGAGTGCGGGTCTGCACGATGTTGACATAGGACACGAGCAGTGCCAGAGCCGTCAGGGAAGCAGAGCCGATTGCAAAGCCCTTGCCGGTGGCAGCGGTGGTGTTGCCGAGGGAATCGAGGGCATCAGTGCGGTCGCGGACCTCTTCCGGAAGGCCGGACATCTCGGCGATGCCGCCGGCATTATCGGCCACAGGGCCATAAGCGTCGGTCGCAAGCGTGATGCCGAGGGTGGAGAGCATGCCGACAGCGGCAATGCCGATGCCGTACAGGCCCTGGTTGAAAGCAGCGGTGAATGCACCGTTGCTGTCGATGATCGTGGTCGTGCCGCCTGCGCAGAAGTAGCTGAGCAGGATCGCAACAGAGACGATCAGGATGGAGGCCATGGTGGACTTCAGGCCAAGGGAGATACCGCCGATGATGATCGTGGCGGAGCCGGTCTCGGAGGCTGCAGCCAGCTGCTGCGTGGGCTTGTAGTTGTCGGAGGTGTAGTACTCGGTGAAGTAGCCGATGGCGCAGCCGCCGATGAGGCCGCAGAGGATGGCGACGTAAACACCCCAGCAGTGCTGCTCAGGTCCAAGAATGAGATAGGACAGCGGCAGGGCGAGCACAGCGGAGAGGGCAGCAGCCGTGTAGGTGCCGGTACGCAGACTCTTGAGCAGGGACATCTGGGTGGCGTCTTCCTTCGTCTTGATGAGGAAGGAGCCAATCAGCGAGCAGACAATGCCGCAGACAGCCAGCGCAACGGGCAGCAGCATGCCGCTCCAGCCATAGTTGGCGGCGGCGCTCAGCGCGAAGGTGGCAAGGATGGAGCCGACATAGGACTCGTACAGGTCAGCGCCCATACCGGCAACGTCACCGACGTTATCGCCGACGTTGTCCGCGATGGTTGCAGGGTTGCGCGGGTCATCTTCCGGGATACCGGCTTCGACTTTGCCGACGAGGTCAGCGCCGACGTCAGCGGCCTTGGTGTAGATACCGCCGCCAACACGGGCAAACAGTGCCATGAAGGAAGCGCCCATGCCGTTCATGACCATGATATTGGCGAGGACAGTGGGATCGGTGATCTTGCCGATATAGCGCAGACCGATGAACCAGAGCGTGATGTCAAGAATGCCGAGGCCGACGACCGTGAAGCCCATGACCGTGCCGGAAGAGAAGGCAACGTTCAGGCCGTGGTTCAGACTCTCGTGCGCGGCGTTGGCCGTGCGGGCATTGGCGGCAGTGGCGATCTTCATACCGATCAGGCCGGCGAGCATCGACCAGATGCCACCGGTCAGGAACGCAAACGGCGTCACTCTGGAAAGCATCTGGCCCTTGGAAGCAAAGGCGATGATCAGCAGGATGACAAATACGACTGCAAACACTTTTGCAACAGTGGAATACTGCTGCTTCAGGTAGGCGTTGGCACCGGCGCGGATCGAAGAAGCGATCTTGACCATCTTCTCGTCGCCTTCAGAGCACTTCATAACTTTGCACTTCTGCAGGTAGGCGAAAATCAGGGCGAGCGCGGCTCCGACGAAGCCGATCCAGAATAGGTTATCCATGGTTTTCCTCACTCCTAATATTTTGGGCTTTGGCCGGCGTGCTCTCTTCCATACGCCGGTCAACTGTCTTGATGACGTACATATATTAAACTAATCTGATCATAAAAGCAAATACTTCTTGCAAAAACGATGAATTTTTTTGTGTTTTTTTCGCCGGAGGATCTTAGTATTATAAAAAATGGCCCGGCAGAGCGGCGGCATTTTTTAGATTCAGAATTATGTCAACTTGATAAAGTCTATCTTTATCAGTTGTCTAATTATAACAAAGTGGTATTGCAGAGAAATAAGCTATTAAAAGAACTATATCTCCACCCGGATTATCGGGAAGTGCTGGATGTGTTGGACATGCAGCTGGTTCAGTATGGGTCTGCGCTGATACAAAGAAGACAGACATTTGCAGAAGAACTGGGGGAAATCGTTCATCGGATCCATAGTCAGTTGTCCGGCGGACAGGAAGAGATGGAGCTGAAATATGAGCCAAACGTGACGGTAGATGCATTTGCCCAGATGCTTTTTGCAAACAGAGAGCGGGATATGCGTCTCAAAACCACGGCCACGGGACCTCACAGAGATGATATTTCTTTTGTGGTAAATGGCGTGGATATCCGTAAATTTGGTTCCCAGGGGCAGCAGCGAACAGCTGCATTATCACTGAAACTTTCAGAAATAGAGCTGGTAAAGAGGCTGATCGGGGATACTCCGGTCCTTTTGCTGGATGATGTATTGTCTGAACTTGACAGTGGACGGCAAAACTATTTATTGAACAGCATTGAAAATATACAGACATTGATCACATGTACCGGTCTGGACGAATTTGTTAATCACAGATTCTCCATTAACCGGATCTACAAAGTAACTGATGGAAGTGTAACTGTGGAAAATAAACAGGAGGCAGATAGATGAGTACAGAATACGGAGCAGATCAGATTCAGATTCTGGAAGGACTTGAGGCGGTAAGAAAGCGCCCAGGTATGTATAT
>ENA-ORSC01000580-ORSC01000580.1-human-gut-metagenome-genome-assembly--contig:-NODE-580-length-28636-cov-10.031489_pt1 | contig 28636 bp, 26 predicted proteins | sample MGYA00242178_ERZ509140 | MGnify/ENA primary metagenome ERZ509140 (study PRJEB26280, sample SAMEA2338681) | human gut metagenome | biome: human gut; feature: human-associated habitat; material: faeces... | reverse complement strand
CGGAGCTTGAGGGGAAGGTGTCACCTTTGGTGACGGATGAGGTGTTATTTTAATCTTTGCCGTCAGGCAAACACATTATAAAAAAAACGGGCGAGCAATGCTCGCCCATACGACTATAATGATGCGGCTAACGCCGCAATTTGAATTACACCTCATCTGCCGCAAGAGGCATCTTCCCCTCAAGGGGAAGACAATTGGGTGCGGCAAAAAATTCAGCATCGCACCAACGTATGGCGCGGCACACACGGTTTATTCCATTGTCCCGAACCGGGCAACCGCAAAAACCGTATCCGCAGCAGCCTCAATTCGCCACTAAAAGAACGGTGAGGAAGGCGAAGCTGACGGCGGAGAACAGGGCGAGGAAGCGGCCGGAGTTCCCGGGCGCATGGCGGGTGTATTCGCGGAAGGTGATGAGGCTTGCAAGGGACGCGACGAGCGTACCCGCTCCGCCGATGTTCACGCCGACGAGCAGGCCTCGATAGTCGTCGGTGAAGCGGCTGAGGAGTATCGCCGCCGGAACATTGCTTATCACCTGGCTGGTCAGCGCGGATACGAGCATCGCTCCGTGCGAAAACAGCCGTGCAAACAGCGCGTGGACAGCCTCCATGCGCGAAAGATTGCCGGAAAAGGTGAAGAACGCGGCAAAGGTCGCCAGCAGCCCCCAGTCCACCGTTTTGAGCGCATGGCGATCGAGCGCGAGCAGCGCCGCCGCAATGACGACAAGCCCCACGGCATATGGCACGGCGCGCAGAACCATCGCAACGGCGAGGGCAAACAGCAGCCCATAGACCGCGGCGCGGCGTCCGTTTACGCTGACGGCGGCGTCCGGCACGCTAAGCCGCGTGCGCGGAAACGCAAAGCAGCAGAGCAGTATCAGCACCGTTGACATCACAAAGGGCGGCAGCATGATCGACAGAAACTCGCTCGTCGGGATGTTGTAATAGCTGAAAAGATAGAGATTCTGCGGATTTCCGAAGGGCGTGAGCATACCGCAGAGGTTCGCCGCGCAGTTTTGCAGAACAAACAGCAGCGGAATGTGCTTATCCTGCCCTGTCGAATGCATGACAAACCAGCTCAGCGGCAGGAAGGTGAGCAGCGCCGTGTCGTTGGTAAGCAGCATTGAACCGAGCATGGTGATTATTATAAGCATCGCCGCAACGCTGCGAACCGAGCCGAAGGTGCGCACGAGCCGCTGCGACAGCGCAGCGAAAATATTGAGGTCACGCAGGGCGGCGACGACGGCCAGCACGCTGAACAGGCACGCGAGCGTTTTCAGATCGTAGTACCCCAGATACTGCGCATCCGGCGGCACGAAAAACGCCGTGACCGCGGCAAGCAGCAGCGAGATCAGAAGCATCGCGTTCGCCCTGCACCATGAAGCTGCCTGCATTTTACCCCCTGTGCGCCCTTATCGAGTCGCGCATGCGCTCAAGCCCGGTCTTTATGATCGAGCGCGGCATGGCGAGATTCAGGCGAATATAGCCCTCGGCGTTTCCGACGAACAGTGAGTTTCCGCCCTCGAGCAGAACTCCGGCCCTGTTCGCGAAAAAGTCCGGCAGATCGGCAACGTCGGGCAGGCAGCGCGAGAGATCGACCCACGCAAGATACGTCGCCTCGGGGATGTACATGACAGCCTCGGGCAGCTCGCGCGCGAGGAAATCCTTGACGAAGGCAAAGTTCTCGTCAAGATACGCCTTCAGCTCGGTGTGCCATGCTCCGCCGCGCTCGTATGCGGCCTTGGCCGCAGTCAGTGACATGGGGTTTACCATGCCGAAGAGCTTGTCGCGCTCGATAAAGCGCTCGCGCAGGCTCGCGTCGCGGATGATGATGTTTGAAAACGCAAGGCCGGCAAGGTTAAAGGTCTTTGTCGGCGCCATGCAGGTTATGAGCTTGGGATAGTCGGGCATGACCTTGGCCATGGGTATGTGGCGGCGGCCGCTGCGGATAAGGTCGCAGTGGATCTCGTCGGAGACGATCCAGAGGTTATACTTTGCCATGATCTCGCCTGCGCGGCGCAGCTCGTCCTCGGTCCACATGCGGCCGGTGGGATTGTGCGGATTGCACCAGAACACGAGCTTGCAGCGCGGATCGGCGCACTTGCGCTCGAAATCGTCAAAATCAACCTCGAATGTGCCGTCGGCAAGCTTTCTAAGCGGTGAGGTGATGACGTTCACGCCGGCATACTCGGCCGCGTGGAGGAAATAGCCGTAGGCCGGGGTGTTTATGAGCACGGCCTCGTCCTTGGTGCACAGGGTCTCGGTCAGTTGATACAGCGCCGGGATTATGCCGGGGGAAACGCACAGCTCCTCCTTTTTGCAGCTCCAGCCGTAGTGATCAACGCACCAGGCGCTGAATGCGTTGTAGTATTCGTCGTCATAAACGCCGGTGTAGCCGAAGATGCGGCGGTCAACGCGCTCCCTGAGCGCCTCGAGGATCTCGGGCGCAACGCCGAACTCCATGTCCGCTACCCACATGCGCACAAATTCCTCGTCCTTGTACGGGAAGACCTTCTCCGGGCCTGCGTGGAATATATAGCCGCGGAAGCCGTCCGTGTTCAGGGCGTTTGTGCCGCGTCTGTCGATTATCTCGTCGAAATTATACATAAAAGCCGTCTCCTTTTGTCGGATATATCGGATATATTATAGACGCGTATCGGCTGCGGCGCAAGCAGATGTTGAAGCGCGGCGGAAAATGTGGTATACTCGGCTGTACAATCGACAAGGAGGCAGCATCATGCCGGAAAAGATAAAGGAAAACAAAAGCAAAATAGTGTTCATCATCGGCGCGGTGTGCCTTGCGGCAGGCGCTGTGCTTTTAATACTCTGGCTTATCGGCATTTCGGCGATAAAGGCCGCGTGCAGCCCGATCCAGTGCATCCTCGCCGTTGTCATAGGCGCGCTCGTGCTCTGGCTCGGCAGGCTTATGCTCAAAAGCGAAAACGCCGCGAAAAACTGAACAGGGCGAAAAACGCCCCGGCTTCAGATGAAGCCGGGGTATTGTTTTTGCGTCACTCATGCGCTTGCCGCGCGTTGTATGCAATGAAATTATCTATAAGCTCAAGGTCGATGCCGTAGAATTTTTCGCGCTTGACGGTTTTGGTTATCAATAGCCCGGAGTTTTTCACAACGGCAAGCTTTTTGCGCACGGTCTCGCCGCTCCTGTTCAAGTGTGCGCACAGCTCGCCCATTGAAACGCCGTTTTCGGAAAACAGCCGCGCCTGAATAAGCACGCTGTACAGCTCGTATATGATCTCGCTGTCGGCATCGGGCAGCGACCCGATATTCAGCGAATAATGCGTCAAAAGCGCCGAGCGCTTTTCGAGCGCGTCACGCAGCGCGGACATCGACTTTTCTATGACCGATATGAACATCTCGACAAACGGCGTAAGATCGCCCTTGTTCTGCGGCCGGTTGCAGACCTTAAACGCATTGTTGTAGTCGCCGAGATTTTCTTTTATCGTGTATGACAGGCGATAGCCCGACACCGGCTCAAGCTCCTTGGCCATCATGCAGCTGCTGATAAAGCGGTTGAGCCTGCCGTTTCCGTCGTAAAACGGGTGGATATAGCCGAGCAAATAGTGAAACACTGCCGTGCGCAGCAGAAGCTCCTCGCTCTCGTCGTTTAAGTATTCCAGCGCAGACTCCATCGACGAGATGATCTTCCGCTCGGGGTACAGGCCGCGGTGGATCTCCTTTTGCGTGCCGGAGCATACGCTGACCGAGTCTTTCCTGAAAAGCACGCCGTCGGGCGCGTTTTTCGGATCCTCTTCCGTGACCTCCGGCAGAACCAGCTCATCGTATATCTTTCTGATATCCTCGCAGGTCTCAAGCCGTATGCCCTCTCCGCGCTGGAGCATGATGTATTTCTGCGTAAGGCCGGTGAAGCGCTTTTTCGCATCGCCCCTGCCCATGCCCTCGAGCACGTCATACATCTCGCGCCGAGTGCTGCTGACTCCCTCGATGCTGTTCGTCAGAACAAGCTCGTCGATAAGGCAGCGCTTTGTAAACTGCTCGATGGCCTTTCCCGGAAGCTGTGCGCACAGTCGCGAGACTGTCTTATCCATGCGCTGGATGCCGAGCATTTTCTTCTGGATATCCGGCGTGACTATGAAAAAAGCCTTGTTGCCGCCTATGTCAAAGTGCAGCCTGTGCGTATAGTCGCCGTTATAGCGCTCAAGATATATCTTTTCATAGTCATTTGGGGAAGAATAATATATTTTTTCAAGCGTTTTGTATTCCATAAGCAAAACTTATCCTCAAAATTCGATAAATTACTGCATTTTTCGAGCCGTAACCCCAAATTTCCGCCTCGAATTTGGAATTACATTTTAAATAATAGCCTATTGGCGCCCAAAAAGCAAGCAAATTTGGCGCTTAAACGCAAAATGCCGGTGGGATATTCCCCACCGGCGTTCGGTCTATTTGCTTAATATCGCCTGTCAGCTTACTATCTTATAATACGTGTTCGAGGTTTTCTTATACACAAGCGCGTACAGCACGGCGAAAACGAGGAAGCTTATCACCGTCGTCCAGATGAGGAAGCTCGTGTTGTAGAACGAGAACATGTACAGTATCTTGCGGATAAACGGGAAGGCAAACGCCAGGTGCAGTCCGGCGAACAGCAGCGGCAGGAAGAACACCGTCAGAAGCTGAGAGTTTATGCTGCGGCGGATCTCGGGCTTTGTCATACCGACCTTCTGCATGATCTCGAACCTCTGCGCATCCTCATAGCTCTCGGAAAGCTGCTTATAGTAGATGATGAGCACCGCCGCACAGCTGAACACGAGGCTGAGTGTAACTCCGAGGAAGAACAGGCCGCCATAGACTGCGGCAAAGTCGGCGTACTCGGCTGCGCGGGATTCGTAGGACAGGTACTGCCAGCCACTGCTGCCGTCCTTGTCGGAAAATTCGCCGTTTTCCGAGGCCGCGGCAATCATATTGCAGACCTTGTCCTGATCCTCAAGCTCATCCGAGCAGTCAAAGTCGCAGATCAATTTTAAGCGGGCAACGTATTCTCCCGCGCCGTCAACAAGCCGCTCGGCGGTCTTGTCAAAATCGGAAACGACAATCGTTATCGTGGGGCTTATTTCAGCGCCGCTGCCGTCGGCAAGAGGCATGGCGTCAAGAGTCTTCTTCACGGTGAAGGTTTCGACGCTCCCAAGGGATATGGTTTTGAGACCGTAATCCGTCCGCAGTGCGTGCAGGAGCACCTCGTTCCCGGCAAGCGTTTCGCTTTTTCCGCTTATTCTGTTGTAGTCGGACAGCGAAACTATGCGCAGGTTTGTGATCTTGCCGTAATCAATTATGTCGCTGCTGCCGGAAAAGCGCTCGGAAATGTCGAAAACGCCGTTTTCAAAGACTCCGGACATGCTAAGCTGCCGGAAATCGAGGATGTTTTTCCGCTCTGTATCTCCGAGAGCGGCGACGAGCTTATCGCGCAGGGCATCAGCCTTTTCCTCTGTCAGGGATGTGCTTGCGTCATAGCCGAAGGTGACGTTGATATCACGCGGATAGCGTGCGTTGACGGAGTCGACCATGCCGAAGTACAGGCAGCAGGTGGAGGATATCGTGACCAGCACCATCGTTGCGAGGATGCAGATCGACGCAAGCCCCGCGCCGTTGCGCTTCATGCGGTAGGTCATCGAGGAAACGGAGACGAAGTGCCGGGGCGTGTAGTAATAGCGCTTGTTTTTCTGAAGAATTTTGCACAGCAGGACGCTGCCCGATATGAAAACAAGATAAGTGCCGACGATGACCATGATGACGGCGATGAAGAAAATTGTGAGCGCCTGCAGGGGCTCCTTTATGCTGACGGCAAGAATGTAGGCCGCGGAGAGCAGGACAATGCCTGCTATGCCAAGCACGGGATTTGCCTTGACGGGCTTTTCGCCGTAGCTTTCGCTGTGCACGAGCTCGACCGCCGTGCTGCGGTGCAGCTTGATGAGGCTGCTGATGTAGATCAGCGCGAAAATGCCGCCGAAGTACAGGAGCATGTATTTGATGGCGGGAAGCGATATGTGCAGCGAATACTCCGCCGTGCCGCCGAGCATGTGCAGAAATATCATTTCCGCGAGCTTTGAAAGCAGCGCTCCGATAAATATGCCGCCGATAAGCGACAGCAGTGCAGTCAGCAGTGTCTCCCACGCGAGGATGCGCGAGATGTTGTGCTTGTTCATGCCCAAGATGCTGTAAAGGCCGAACTCCTTGTATCTGCGGCGCACGAGGAAGCTGTTGCAGTAAAACAGGAACAGCAGCGCGAACGCGACGATGACGAATACGCCGAACGACAGCGTCGACTGTGCCGCCGTACCTCCGCGCATACCGTCCAAAAGGTCGCCCGACGCGAGATAGAACATGATGTAGAACACGGCCGCCGTTCCGGCCGCGGCGAGGATATACGGAACGAACAGGCGGCGGTTATTTTTCATGCCGCTCCACGCCAGTCGGGGATAGAAACCGAGCTTCATTTCACTTCACCGCCCGATGCAAGAATGGTCAGCGTGTCGGAGATCTTCTGGTAAAGCTGCTGGTCGCTGCTTTCGCCGCGGTAGATCTGGTGGAACACCTCGCCGTCTTTTATGAACAATATGCGCTGCGCGCGCGAGGCGGCCTTCACGGAGTGCGTGACCATGAGGATGGTCTGACCCTTTTTGTTTATCTGCTCGAACAGGCCGAGCAGCTCGTCGGTGCTCTTTGAGTCGAGCGCGCCCGTCGGCTCGTCGGCAAGGATGATGCGCGGATTTGTTATGAGCGCCCTCGCAACCGCCGCGCGCTGCTTCTGGCCGCCGGAGACCTCGTAGGGATATTTCTTCAGCAGCGGAGTCAGGCCCAGATCCTTCGCTATCGGCAGCAGGCGCGAGGTCATCTCGTCGTAGCTCTTCCCGGCCAGCACCAGCGGCAGCAGGATGTTGTCCTGTATCGTGAACGTGTCCAGCAGGTTAAACTCCTGAAACACAAAGCCGAGATTGTCGCGCCGGAAGGTCGCAACGTCGCTCTCCTTTATCCTGCCAAGCTCCTTGCCGTCGAGCACGACCGTGCCGCCGGTCGGCTTGTCCAGCGCCGCAAGAAGATTCAAAAGCGTCGTTTTGCCCGAGCCGGACTCGCCCATTATGGCGACGTACTCGCCCTCATCGACGCTGAAGTTTACGTTTTTAAGCGCCTCCACCTGGTTTCCACCAAAGCGCGTGCTGTATACTTTTCTGAGATTTTCAACGGTTAAAATGCTCATGTTTTTTACCTCCATCGGATTTACACGCTTATTCTACCGCGCTTTTTGCCCGGAAACCATCGATTTTGCTTACATTTCACTCTCCGCTCCTTACATTCCCGTCACATTTTAGTTGCGAATTGACGCACCTACGGATACGGTTATCTCTGGTAGCCCGGTTCGAGGCATTGGCAGAAACCATGACGTTTCGCGTAACACAGGTGCGTTGCTGAGTTTTGCGGCAGCCCGGTTCGGGACATTGGCAGAAACCATAACGTTTCGCGTAACACAAGTGCGATGCTGAGTTTTGCACCGCACCTTGTAGGGAACGGGCTTGCCTGTTCCGTTGTAATGTTTTGCCGGCACAAAAATAGCGTCGTAGGGAACGGATTCATCCGTTCCGCGTGTAGCGGTTTCGTCGGCACCCACCGGTCGGGCTGACGCAAAAAACGTATCGGTATCAGCGTTAAAGCGCTACTGAAAAACCGCTTGCGGCAGATGAGGTGTAAATAAATCCGCGCCGTAGGCACACCATCGGCTCTCTGCTATCAGCTCACGGCTATCAGCTGCGGTGAAACCGCACGGTTTCCACCAATGTCCCGAACCGGGACACCAGAGATATGCGTATCCGTAGGTGCGCCAAATCGTCTCTGAAAAAGTTGCGTTGGGGTGGGATATCGGGTATAATTATATATTACCCCTGCTGCTCGGCGAATTGACACACCGAGCGCAGAGTGCAGCTCTCGCAGTCGGGCTTGCGCGCGGTGCAGACGGCGCGGCCGTGCAGCACGATGCGGTGGCAGAAGTCGGAGCTTTTCTCCGGCGGCAGGCACCTGCGCAGCTCGGCCTCGATCTTCACGGGATCCTTGAGGTCATCGACCAGCCCCAGACGGTTTGAAATGCGGATGCAATGCGTGTCCACAACGGTCGAGCCTGGAACGTGGTAAACATCGCCGAGGATGAGATTTGCCGTCTTGCGCCCGACTCCGGGCAGCTTGAGCAGATCGTCCATGTTATCCGGCACCCGGCCGCCGAAATCACGCAGCATCATCTGCGCCGCGCCGACGATGTCGCGAGCCTTGGCGCGATAAAAACCGCAGGAGTGAACATACTCCTCCACCTCCGCGACGTCCGCCTCGGCAAAGCTTTGCAGCGTCGGAAACCGCGCAAACAGCGCAGGCGTTATCTCGTTTACGCGCGCGTCGGTGCACTGCGCGGCAAGCCGCACGGAAAACAGCAGCTCATAATCCTTTTTATAATCAAGCGTACATTCGGCCAGAGGATAGGCCTCCTCCAATCGGCGGACTATCTCCAGAACCTGATCTTTTGTGCGCATACATATCACCTCGCACCTATTTTACCACAACCCTGTCCGCGGCGCTATCGCATTTGCGGTGCGGACGGTTTTTTCGGAGGTACAGCACATGTACAAACCCCTTGCAGACGAAATACGCCCCCACAGCCTTGACGATGTTGTCGGCCAAAAACACATTCTCGGCCAGCGCGGCCTGCTGCGCCGCATCGTTGAAAGCGGCAGCATCCCGAACATGATTTTCTACGGTCCCTCGGGCACGGGCAAGACTACCGTTGCGCGCATCATCGCGGAAAAAACCAACCGCACCCTGCGCAAATTGAACGCAACGACCGCCGGACTTGCCGACATAAAAGAGATCATCGCCGAGCTTGACACACTGCTGACTCCCGGCGGCGTGCTGCTGTATCTCGACGAGATCCAGTATTTCAATAAAAAGCAGCAGCAGTCGCTGCTGGAATTTATCGAGGACGGGCGCATCACGCTCATCGCCTCGACGACGGAAAACCCCTATTTCTGCGTGTTCGGCGCTATCCTCAGCCGCTCGACGGTGTTCGAGTTCAAGCCCGTCACGCCCAAGGAGGCCGAGCCTGCCGTACTGCGCGCGTTCAACATTCTCGCCGAGCGCGAGGGCAAAACGCCGGAGCTTGAGCCGGGCGTCGTGCAGCGGATAAGCCAATCCTGCGGCGGCGACGTGCGCAAGGCGCTCAACGCGGTCGAGCTGCTGTTTTCGGCAGCCCGAACGGACGGCGATAAGCTTGTCATAAGCCTCGACGATGCGAAAACCGTCACCCAGCGCAGCGCAATGCGATATGACCGCGACGGCGACGAGCACTATGACGCGCTGTCGGCGCTGATGAAGTCGCTGCGCGGCTCGGACGCGGACGCGGCACTGCACTATCTTGCGCGTCTGCTCGAAGCCGGAGACCTCGTCGGCGCGTGCCGCCGGATCCTGTGCTCGGCGAGCGAGGATATCGGCCTTGCGTATCCGCAGGCGGTGCCGATAGTCAAGGCCTGCGTGGATTCTGCGCTTCAGCTCGGTCTGCCGGAAGCGCGCCTGCCGCTGGCCGAGGCGGTCATCTTCCTCGCGACCGCGCCGAAATCCAACAGCGGCGTTATGGCGATCGACGCTGCCATCGCCGATGTCCGCGCCGGCAAAAGCAGTCCGCCGCCGCGCGAGCTGCAAAATGTCCACGCCGACGGCACGGGCTTTGAGCGCGAGCAGGGCTATAAATATCCGCACAGCTACCCGAATCATTGGGTGCGGCAGCAGTATCTGCCCGACGCGCTCAGGGGCGCGCACTACTATGATTTCGGCGACAACAAGATCGAGCAGGCCGCAAAAAAATACTGGGACGAGATCAAAAAGTGAGGTTTTGACCATGCCAATGGATATCCACGTCGGCGACGTGCTGACAATGAAAAAAGCGCACCCCTGCGGTGAGAAGCGCTGGCAGGTGCTGCGCGTCGGCGCAGACTTCAAGCTCCGTTGCCTCGGCTGCGGCCACGAGGTCATGGGTCCGCGCAGTAAATTTGAAAAAAACATCCGCTCTGTTTGTTCAGAGGCGGATGTTTAGAGGCGCTAAAACTTTTTGAAGTTTTTGCGGAGCCAGATGATTTCGATCACGACGATGACGAGGGCGACGACGGCAACGACGGCGTAACCGCAGCGCCAGCTCAGCTCGGGCATGTTGCGGAAATTCATTCCGTACCAGCCGGTGAGCAGGGTCAGCGGAAGAAACAGCGTGGTGACAACGGTGAGCAGCCCCATGATGCGGTTCTGACGCGAATCCTGCTCGGACTGGTAAAGCTCGCGCAATTGCAGCGCGCTCTCGGCCACAAGCTCTGCGTGATCCTGAAGCCGCTCGGCACGGCGCGCGAACTTTTCCCACGCGGCGCAGTCGCCGGAGAGGGGCGCGCAGACCTCGTCGGACAGGCGCTCGCCAATATCCGAAAGCTGGCCGTAGTACGCGCCGAGCTCCGAGAGCTTCTGCCGATGCCGCGTCAGGCGGCGGAAGAAATCGTCGCCCGGCTTTTGGCCAAGCTCATCCTCCATGCGCTCAAGCTCCGTTTCGATGTGCATCATGTACGGCACGTCGTTTTCCGTCAAAAGCTCGAGCAGGCGCAGCAGGAGCTGCGAGGGGCGCGCCGCGCCCGACGAGTGATTTACAAGCCGCGCGACGAGCGCTTTGTACTCGCCGGTGTCCTCGATGATGTGCAGCGTTTTATCCGTCAGGCAGAAGCCGAAGCACAGCTCCGGCGCACGCTGCGCCTCCTTGCGCGGAATGCGCATCGTTCCGATGACGCAGCCCTTGTAAAGCTCGGCCTTGCAATAGCGTATGGAGCCGAGGCTGTGCAGCATCTCGCGGTGAAACGTAAACTCGGCTTTGTTCTCGCGGAACTCGTCGGCGGTCATAGTTATGAGTATCGGCTGAGCGCCGCCCTTTGCCGGAACGACGGCGCCGCTTGAATTTATCGTATATTCTGTCATGGCGTTCACCCCAGTTGTTTTTTGATATTATACCACCGCCCGGCGCATCGGCGCAACAAGCGGCTGTGGCCGCAGCGGAGAGCTAACAGCTGATAGTTAATAGCTGTGACGTGCGCTTTAATTCAACCCCTCGGCAGTAAAGCTGCCTGCTCTCCTTGGCAAGTGAGCCAATGTGGTGCGGCGAAAAACTCGGCAGCGCACTAACGCAGCGCGAGGCACATACGGTTTTGCACACGTCCTCGAACCGGGCAACCGCAATATGCGTATTCATATCTGCCTCAATGCGCCTCTAAAAAAACGGAACAGGCAAGCCCGTTCCCTACGTGGTTCGGTGCTAAAATCAGCAACACACTAATGTATGGCGATGCAAATATGGTTTCCACCATTGTTTCGATACCGGGCTACCAGAGATAAATGTATTGGTAGGTGCGTCAAAGCGCCTCTGAAAAGCGCCTCTGAAAAGCGCCTCTGAAAAAAAGAGTGCAAGCTTGGCTTGCACTCTTTTAATTTTATGCCGCAACGGTGTGAGTCAGCAGATAATCGGTGAGCTTGTGGCAGTAGCTCGGCTGCATATGCACGCCGTCGGGAGAGGCGTCGTCGGGCAGCGAGCCGTTTACGGCAAGCGCCTCGAAGCCGTTGACGAAATAGACCTGTTTCTCGCTGCACATGCCCTGAATGCGCTCGTTGAACATCTGAACGCGGTCGTTGTTGAGCATCTCCTGGCTCGCGGTCGCCTTCGCGCCGACAGGCAGGATGCTTATGATGTAGATCTGCGCCTCGGGGTGAGTTTCTCGCAGGAGATCGACGATGTTGCCGTAGTATTCGATGAATTTATCGAGATTGTACCAGCCCAGCTCGTTTATGCCGAGCATGACATAGACCTTGCCGTATTTAAGGTCATTGTGCAGCGCGTCGGCGACGGTGACGGTGCCGGACTCGGTTTCGATATAAGGCTTGGTGAAAACATCGGCAACGTTCAGGCCGACATGCGAGAAGTTCGAGGAATGCTCAAAATCGGCATAGTTCATGATGCCTTCCATGCGCGAATCGCCGACGAACGCCGCGTCCTTGAACCAAGAGTTGTCCTTCGCCTCGGACGCCGGGACGGGCAGGGAGTAGTCGTATGCTTTCTCCGGCTTACTTGTCACGGTGGGGGTGACGGCGGTATCATAGTATGCCTTCGCCTCTTTTTCGACCTCGCCCGCATCGGACAGAAGCTCCTTCATGCGGCTCTCGATCGTCGTGGGATCCTTTGCGACTATCATGACCGCATAGTCGCCCTGAGTGAAGATGACCGCGTTTTTGAGCATCTCAACGCTCTCGGGACTGTACAGCTCGAAGGTCTGGCGCTGCATCTCGCGTCTGCCCTCCAGCGCGTCGGTCAGGGTTTTCATATCCGTGCCCTTGGCCGCAACGAGAACGCTTATCTCGTCCGACTTCGCGTCGGAGGAGTATGCTATGGCATAGTCGCGCACAGCGTCCGTCTCGATGCCGTAATAATAGTAAAATCTGTTTTTAAAGCTCTGATCGTCCGAACCGCAGAGCGTATCGGCGCTCTCGGGCTTTGCGGAATTCATCGTTGCCGCGATAAGGTCTTTTGCCGAAACGTCCGCCGTTTTGCTGCCGTTGTTGCATGCGCAGACCGAAAGCATGCAAAGCACAGCCAGCAGCAGTGCTGTAATTTTCTTCATGACTGCCCCCTGATATAATTCGCTGTGTTTTCAGGATATCAACCTGTGTCCTTTAAGTCAACATAATTCTGCGAAAAACTTATAAAATTTTCATACATAAAAGCGACGCGATTTTTGTGCAATTTTTAGGGAACAAAATCGCGGTACTATATGTTGTATTCACGCCTGAGCTGGGCATACAATGTGTTCCGATTTTCGGGCGTTATGATGTAAAGCTCGCAGTCGGGATGCCGGCGGATATCGCGCAGAAAACCGGTGTTCTGCGCCTTGACCGAGGCCAGGACATCATAGGGTCCTGACAGGATGCGCATTACCGCTTTTTTGAAGCGCTCCTCGTGCTCCTCAAGCGTTCCAAGCTCGTCCAAAACGACGAGGCTGCCCTCGGGGATGCCCTCGAGTATGGGCGCTGCGACGCTGCTCATGTATTCCGGCCGGCGGTCGAATTTATCTCCGCGTATCTCCATTATAACGATCGCATCCTCGATGCGCCCGGGCGGCGAGGAGATATCGTAAAGATAGACGTGCGAAACGCCGGCCTCGTCCTCGGGCATGCGCACGGTTATATAGCCGCGCGGGGCCTTGCCGATATCGGAAACGAGCTTTTGTATAAGAGTTGACTTGCCGGAGTTTATATCTCCGCAGAGCAAAATTTTCATCTGTGTGCGCTCCTGTAGTAGAATCACTTGTAAATAAACAATATTTGTTGTATATTTATCAAGAGAAATTATATGACCTGAATTTTCAATTGTCAAATGAAAGGAAGATATATCATGGCAGAAAAAATCAACATCGAAGACCTCATGGTCGAGAGCTATTCGGACAAGACCCTTAAAGCGTACTCTGGGATGATCGCAGATCCCAAGAGCGTTTTCGGCCTCGGCTCGGCGGCCGCAACGTCGTCGATGTGCGCCGCATCCATGGCGCTGCGCGCCCTGCGCATGACCGCGTCCGAGGATGCCGATATGCTGCACGCAGAGCAGGACATGGAGAAGCTGCGCGTTTATTTCCTGCACCTTGTCGATGAAGAGAACAAGGCCAAAAAGCCGCTTGAGAAGCTGCTGAAGCAGGAAAACGCCGACGACGCCGAGCTTGAGGCCGCTTACCGCACCGCCTGCTGCATCATCGACGAGATATTCTATATGTCAATCCGCATCGTCGAAACACTCGAGCCGGTTGCGGACAAGATCTGCCCCTGCGCTGCACACTTTGCCTCCGCGGCGGTTCACTTTGCAAAGTGCGGCATGGACGCCGTGCGCATCCAGAAGGCGGTTTACGCCGGAAAGATGAACGAGCCGGTGTTTGCGCACACGACCAAGCGTGAGCCCGAGATCGCGATCGAAAACAACGCCGAGCTGTTCGACCGGCTTATTAAAAAGTTCGAGTCGGCAGAATAAACCCACGCGGCAACGAAACGACAAAAGCAGCAGCCTGTTAGGCCGGCTGACATAAGAAAATATACGGTTTTGAAACGATCTTTTTCGCCCCTGCGGCGTCCAAAGCCTTGAGAATACGACAGTATGCTCTGCAACTTTGTCCTTGCAGGAACAAAAAATCTCAGCTTCAAAACTGCAAAGCACCAAAAATGACGGAGCAAGTGCGAGGTCAAGGCGCGGCGGCGCAGGCATACTTTGTGTATACCAAGCCGTCGCAACGAAGACATTCGTGCTTGCTCCGTCTTTTTTGGCGTGTGTTTTCTTGTGTCAGCCGGCCTTTTTTTGCTTGTTGCTTGCTTATTCAAACACGTCGGGATAGAAGGCCTTGGCGAGGGTCTCGACGGCGTATGCGATGCGGTCACCGGGCAGGACGCTCTCAAGCGTTATCGTCGCAAAGCGCTCGTTTTTGACGCAGTCAAGCTTTGCAAGGGTGGGGTTTGCCTTTATCTCGGCAAGCTTTTCGTCAACGCCGGGCGAGTCGTAGTCATGGATGAGGATAACGTCGGGCTTACGCGCGAGCGCTTCCTCATACGTCACGGTGACCCACTGCTTGCTGTCGATATCGTCGAATATGTTTTTGCCGCCGGCGAGGGATATGATGAGCGACTCAAAGTTAATTCCCGAGCAGGTGAAAACGCCGTCATTGCCGCTGTCGTAAACGAGCACGTTCACCGGCGTTTGATCCTTTATCTTTTCCTGAACCGCCGCGATGCGCGCTTTCTGGTCGGCAACGAGCGCCTCCGCTCTGTCCTCAACGCCGAATATCTTTCCGATGTCGAGCATCTCCTGATACATCTGTTCGACAGTCGCTGCAGAGTTTACATACACGGTCATACCGTACTGTCCGACCTCTTCGATGTTGCAGCCGTCCTCGCTTATCTCCCAGTCGAGCGCGTATATAAAGTCTGCCCCGGAGGAGATTATAGCCTCGCGCGTTGCGGAAGCGTGGTTAAGCTCCGGGATGGCGTTGACTGCGTCGGCATACTCGGGCAGAGGGCCGCGGCTGTGGTTAACGAGCGAGCGGCCTACTACCAGATCGGAAAGGCCGAGTGCGGCAAACAGCTCGGTGCAGTTCGGGCCGAGCGTGAGCACCTTCTGCGGACGCTTTGTGATCTCGACCTGTCTGCCGTAGTTATCGAGCGTGAAAGGATAGCCCTCCTCGGCCTGCGTGTTGTTGTCGTTGTTATCTTCGCCTCTGCTTTTCGTGCCTGAGCAGCCGGCAAGCAGTGCAAGAAGCATTGCGCAGCTGATCAGCAGCGCGGTTATCCTCTTTGCTTTCTTCATGTTTTACTCCTTTCTGAGTCCCTCCGGAAGGAACGTTATGGATATTTTTTTCGTAACGGGGTGGCGGCTGACGCAGCAGTCAACGCCGTAGACCCGGCTTATGTTTTCTTCGGTGAGCACATCCTCCGGCACGCCGTGCAGGACGATCTTACCGTGCTTTAGAATATAGACATAGTCGCAGTACAAAGCAGCCATGTTCAGGTCGTGTATCGCGGACAGAACGGTCGTATTCAGCCTTTTGATGAGGTCGAATATCTGCATCTGGTAGCTGATGTCGAGGTGGTTCGTCGGCTCATCGAGGATGAGGAAATCGCTTTCCTGTGCAACCGCGCGAGCAATTATCGTGCGCTGCTTTTCGCCGCCGGACAAATTGAGATAGCTGCGCTTTGCCATGTTGGCCATGCCCAGATGCTCCAGCGCGTGGTGAACGATCGCCTTGTCCTGCGCGGTGTCGGTGTCGAAGAGCTTTTTGTGCGGCGACCTGCCCATGGCGACGATCTCCTCGACCGTAAAATCAAACGGCAGCTCGTTTTCCTGGCCGACGACCGCAAGCTTCAGCGCAGATTCCCGGTGGCTCATTTTCAAAAGGTCCTCGCCGTCGAGCGTGATGCTGCCGCCGTCGGGTCTGAGTGCGCGGTAAATGTTCTTCAAAACGGTGGATTTGCCGGAGCCGTTCGGGCCGATCAGGCCGACGAAGCTGCCCTTATCCACATGAAAGGAAACGTGGTCGGCGGCATTATCCGCGCCCGAATATGAGTAGCATAGGTCTCTTACCTCAAGTCTTGCATCAGGCACGCCGAACACCTCTTTTCTTGAGCATCCAGATAAACATCGGGCCGCCTATGACCGCCGTTAAAACGCCGACGGGCAGCTCCTCGGGCGCTATCAGGCACCGTGCCGCGACATCGACCCACACGACGAGTATGCCGCCGAGCAGCGCCGAGACCGGCAGCACGCGCTTGTGGTCGCTGCCGACCCAAAGGCGCGTGAAGTGCGGCACCATAAGTCCAACAAAGCCGATTGTTCCGCTTACGGCTATGGTGGTTCCGGCCATAAGCGAGGTGAGAAGGACAAGCACTTTCTGAAGCCGCGAAACGTTTACGCCGAGCGCACCTGCACTCTCCTCGCCAAGGAGCAGGAGATTAAGGCCGCGATAGTTTATCATGAGCACCGCCATGCATATAAGCAGCACCGCAAGCGGCAGCGTCAGATATGCCCACTTTGCGCCGGCAAGGCTTCCGGACATCCAGAACTCGGCGTTGTGCAGGCCGAGAGCGTTCGGCGCGCTGAGCTTGATTATGCTCGTTATGCCGTCCATTATCATGGATATCGCAACGCCCGAGAGCAGAAGCTGCATGATGTTCACCCTGCCGCGCACACGCGAGATCATGTAAACGAATATGATCGTGACCGCCGACCCGATAAACGCGCTTATTGAAAGCGAATAGGTGCCTAAAAACGAGAACGCGCCGAAGAGCATGCCGAGAGTTGCAAATGCCGCCGCGCCGTTTGAAACGCCGAGGATGAACGGATCGGCAAGATTATTGCGCACAAGCGCCTGCATCGTTACTCCGCATACCGCCAGCGACGCGCCTACTACAAGTCCGAGGCACACTCTCGGAAGCCGCAGCCCGATGATTATGTTCTCGTCAAGCTGCTCCCAGCTGTGCTCGACAAGTCCGCCGACAATGGGAATGCGGCTTGTGAGTATCCTCGCCGTCGTTCCCGGCGCGACGGACACAGGCCCCAGCCCGGTCGCGAATATCATCGTCAGCACGGAGATAAGCGCAAGCACAAAGCATATCCTGCCGACGCTCGTCTCTCCGTTTTTTAACCTTTTTCTTTGCATCAATTCCTTCCCACCTTAAATATCCTTTATTACCATGGCAAGCGCATTGTAGCATGCGCTTATCATCGGCGGAAGCCGGGGTGGGGGTTATATTTTTCAAAAAAAGGCCAAAAACGCATAAAAAAACGGAGAACAGCAAAAACTGTTCTCCGTTTTGGTGTTTTTAAGCTTAAAATTACTTGCCGATGTGGAATGCGTTGCCGTCTTTATCCTGGAAGTACTGGTTTGCGTAGTTGTCCTGGATGCAGTGGACGACCTTGGTGAGGATGTCGCAGGTCGGAGTGGGGATGCCCAGCTCTTTGCCGTACTCTGCGATCTTGCCGTTGAGAACGTCGATCTCGGTCTGACGCTGATGGAACAGAGCGTCCTGGCACATGGAGGGATAGTAGTCGCCGATGTTGGTGACGATATCCGCATGATCGTGAGCGATGAAATCGTCTGCGTTCATGGGAACACCCTTTGCGGTAGCGACGGCGCAGGTCTCGCGGATGACGCCGTGGAACAGCTGCTGGCCCCAAGGATCAGCCTCGACCTCACCGATCTTCAGACGCAGAACTGCGCAGACGGTGTTGACGGTTGCGTTGACGCAGACCTTTTTCCAGATGAACTTGTAGATGTTGTTGTCGGTGCCCGGCTCGCCGTCGCGCCAGTAAGCATCGCAGCCGCCTTCGCGGTAGCACTTGAGCATCTCTGCGCAAGCAGCGTCGTTAAGCTCGCTTCTTACAGCGCCGCCGAAGTTCATCTGAACGCCGCCGGCAGGAGTGGAAACGCAGTGGCCGGGTTCGGGCAGTGCGGTGCCGAGAACGCCGGAGCCGATGATGCAGCGCTCTTTCGGGAAAACCTTGAAGAGGTTGTCATCGTTGCCGAGGCCGTTTATGAGGGAAACAGCGACGGTGGTGTCGCCCACGACGGGCAGAGAGTCCTGAATTGCCTGCTCGAGCTGGGTTGCCTTGGTCATGTAGATGATGACATCGACCTTACCCTCGGCCTCTGCCGCTGCGGCAGAGCTGGTGTAGGTGCGGAAGCCCTTGAGCTGATAATTATAATCGGTGTAAGCACCGTTCTCTTCCTGATGGATGGTGAAGTGCATGCCGTCCTCGGCAACCTTCTTCATGTGAGCCTCATAACGGTCGATGAGGATCATGTCTGCGCCGCCCTTTTTGAGGTAAGAAGCAAAAACGCTGCCTGCTGCGCCGGAACCATACATTGCAATTTTCATTTTTATTCGTCTCCTTATAAAAATTGATAACTTATTATTGTTTGCAATACTGCTTATCGTAGTTTTGCTGTATTGTCTGAATCATAAGCGTCAGCGCCCCGTTGACGGGGGTGGGGATACCGAGCTCGCGGCCGTAGCGCACGATGGCGCCGTTTAAAAGCTCGACCTCGGTCTGACGCTGGTGGATGAGAACATCCTGTGCCATGGAGGGATAGTATTTTGCAAAGCCCTCTCTGAGTCTTTCAAGCTCCTCGAGCATCTCCTCCCAGAGATCGACGCCCGTGAGCGCTTTGGCTACCGCGCAGCCCTCTGCCCACACGCTTTTTATAAGCTCTCTGCCGGTTTCGCAGTCGAGCATGGGGCCGACCTTCAGGCGCGTGAGAGCCGAAAGGGTGTTGTAGCCGCTGTTTGATATCGCCTTTTTCCAAACGAAGGGGCGGATATCCTTTTCAAAGCTCGCAAGGCAGCCGCCGTCGCAGAAGCACTTTTCCAGCGCCTTGCCGGCCTTTTCGGAAACGGGATCGTTTTCCGAGGCTCCGAAGCGCATTATAACGCCGCTTTCGGGCTTTGAAACGCATTTGCCCGGCTCGGGAAGCTCTGTTCCTATCGTGCCGAAGCCATAGAGGATCCTGTCCGCAGGGACATATTTTTTGAGAACATCGTCGTTGCCGATGCCGTTTTGCAGGGAAACGACGACCGTTTCTCTGCCGATGCAGGGCATAACGGAGGGCATGATGCCGTCGGTTTGTGTGGCCTTTACCATAAGTATGACCATGTCCATAACGCCGATATCCTCGGCGGAGTAGGCGGTGCGGAAGCCGGTGAGGAGCTCCTCGCCCGAGGGAGTGACGAAGGCCATTCCGCTCTGCGCGACCTTGTCCATGTGCACCTTGTAGCGGTCAACGAGCCAAAGCTCTGCGCCGCCTTTATTAAGATATGAAGCAAAAACGCTGCCGGCAGCGCCGGAGCCGATCATAGCTATTCTCATTTTCTGACACTGTTCCTTGGTCAAACACCACCGGATGACCGGTGGTGTTTGAATTATTCTGATTAATTACTCGATCTCTGCCTTCTTCTCTGCGGAAAGCTTCTTGATCTTGGGAAGACCCCAGATCAGGACGGGCAGGAAGATAACGAGGATTGCGTAGTAGCCGTCGTAGCCGTAAGCGTACTTGATGATGTTGCCGAGGCCGAGCAGGGAGATCGCAAAGCAGATAGCGATGACGATAACGCCGACGATAACGCCGCGAGCCTTTTCGTTCTTGATGGTCTTGGGGAAGCAGGCGCCCTGGAAGCGCTGGATCATGGTGAATACGAGGGTGACGCTGGTGGAAACGAAAGCGCTGAACAGCAGAATGCTGAAGATCGCCATCAACCACTTGATGCCGACGAGGGTCAGAACGGTCTGGTTGGGGATGCCGGAAGCTGCGGTGGTGAAGCCCTCAACCTTGCCTGCCTGGAGTGCGGACAGAAGCGGATACCAACGGGAGAGCATTGCGGTGGATGCCGCAAGAGCAAGGCCGTTCATGAGCCAGCCGAGGATGTTTGCGCGCTTTACGCCCTTGAGGGTCAGGCCTTCGCCTGCTGCGATCATTGCAGGGATGGATACGCACTGGAATGCTGCGTAAACGAGAACGCCGCGCCAGATGGCTTCGCCGACATTGTCAACATAGGGAGCAGTCTCGAGGCCGTTCTGAGCAAGCAGGTTTGCGCTGATTGCGTCGAAGTCTGCTGCGAAGCCGGCGATAACAACAACTGCGGTGGAGATAAGAATTGCAATGGAAAGAACGGTGGAAGCTGCGATAACAAGCTTTACGCCGAAGATGCTCAGGATGATGAGCACTGCAACGATGATGAGGTTGAAGATAAGCTTGTTTGCGGTGACGGAATAGTCAACGCCGAAGAAGTTTGCAAGAACCTCGCCTGCGCCTGCGACTGCTGCCGCAACTGCCGCCAGAAGAATTACGATGTAGAAAATCTCGAAGAAGACTTCCATCCAGGGCTTCGGATACAGAGCCGAGAAGGTGTCCTTATAATTGGTGAAGCCGTTGAGCTTTGCAAACTTCATAACGGTGTACATCACCAGTGCGAGTATGCCCATTGCGATAATGGGGAGAACAGCGGCCCACATGCCATACTGTGCAAAATAACTGACTACCTGGTTACCGGAGGCGAAACCGCCGCCTACATGAGTGCCGAACCACACAGAACCGACCGTAAACGCGGCCGCCCATGTGCCCTTGGCTGCTTTGTTGTTCATAATGATTCTCCTTTAAAATGTCTCTTTAACATTGCCCGTTTTGCGGAGCAGCTCCTCAACCGCCCGGCAAAACTCTGGGGTTAATGTTCTTTACTGTGCATCTTGTTAAAACCAAAACAAAGCCCCCGTCGCTCCTAAGGAACGCTTCGATAAAACAATTCCTTGGGCAACAGGGCTTCAATGGAGAGAAAAAATCTTGCCGCGGCAGACAGGCGGACGGCTTCTTCATCCGCTGCATTCCGACGAGTGATCCTCCTGCGGAATTGTCTTACGCTTTATTTATGGCTTTTTCAAAATGCATGCATATTTTACATGCAAGTTTACAATGCGTCAATATTTCAACCGATATTTTTAATAAAAATCGACTGTCAAAATTCAAACAAATAGGCCATTTTCGTCAATTTTACTAAAACGAATTAAAAACGTTCAATTTTTTTAAAAAATTAATCCATCTAAATCAAATCGCTATTTTTTCAGGTCTTTTTGCATGAATACGGAAAAGATGTGGTAAAAAATTGTTCTGGTCAAAAAAATGTGCAGTTTCAAGGGTTTGCGGCTTTTTTAACAGGCTTTTCGAACATAAATGTGCGCAGTTGTTAATTAACGTGCCAAACGGTAAGCCAAATAATTGACAATGTGTATATCTATGTGGTACAATGTATTTTAGGGTAATATGCGAGAAGATACATTTAAATATAACAACAAAAAAACAGGGGGAAAAACTATGGCAAACAGACCTAATATCCTTGCGCTGGCGTCAAAGATCAGCCTGGAAAGCATGACCTACACCGGCATCACCTACAAGGATCCGGAATACAGGATCCTCGAGCCCATCGTCGATGACGATATGTGCTCTGTCATGATGCGTATGCGTCTTGAGAAGGAATTTTCTGCGGCAGAGCTTGCAAAAAAATGCAAAAAGAGCGTTGAATTTGTTCAGGAGCAGTGCGACAAGCTCGTAAATGCGGGCGTTATCCGCGTGCGCTATCGCGGCGAGGAGCCCTGCTACTACTACCCCATCTGGGTGCCCGGCATCATGGAGGGCATCCTCTCCAATCGTGCACAGTGCGATAAGTATCCCGATCTGGGAGCATGCTTCGAGGAATACACACGCATCCGCGTCGGTATGCTTGCCCCGGTTCTCGGCAACGGCGTTAACTTCATGCGCGTTATGCCCGTTATGAGCGCGATCGAAAGCAACACCCGCACGGCATCCTACGATGAGCTGGCAACCATCATAGAGAAGGCAAAGGCAATTTCCGTCGGCCCGTGCTCCTGCCGCCGTTCACGCCGCCTGATCGGAGAGGGCTGCGGCCATCTTGAAGAGGATATGTGCATGTACCTTGATGACAATGCCATCAACTTCTCCAAGCACGGCGAGCACCGCCTGATCAGCAAGGAGGAGGCTTATGAGGTGCTCAAGCGCGCCGAGGATAACGGCCTTGTCCACGAGGTCAACCAGGCGCTCGGCTTTGACGGCATAAACGCCATATGCAACTGCTGCGGCTGCTCCTGCTATGCGCTGCGCATCGCAGAGCTGTTCCGCTCTCCCGACGGCGTAAGCTCGAACTTCATCGCCAAGGTTGATAAGGACAAGTGCGTCGCCTGCGGCCAGTGCGTTGAAAACTGCCAGACCAACGCCGTAAAGCTCGGCCAGAAGCTGTGCACCACCGATCCGCATGTCTCCGACGCATATCAGTCGGATAAGGAAGTGCCCTGGGATAAGCGCAGCTACAACGTCGATTACCGCACAACCCGCACCGACGTCATGGAGTCCGGCACGGCGCCCTGCAAGGCACAGTGCCCGGCGCACGTTCCCGTTCAGGGCTATATTAAGCTCGCCGCTCAGGGAAGATACACCGAGGCGCTTGAGCTTATAAAGAAAGAAAACCCGTTCCCGGCAGTCTGCGGCCGCATCTGCAACAAGGCATGCGAGGACGCATGCACGCGCGGCGACATCGACTCGCCCATTGCTATCGACGATATCAAAAAGTTCATCGCCGAGAAGGATCTTGAGTCCAAGCACCGCTTCGTTCCCAAGATGGTCAACCAGATCGGCAAGCCCTATGAGGAGAAGATCGCCGTCATCGGCGCAGGCCCTGCCGGCCTGAGCTGCGCATACTACCTCGCGGTCAAGGGCTACCCCGTCACCGTTTACGAAAAGGAAAAGGCGCTCGGCGGCATGCTCACCATGGGCATCCCCTCCTTCCGTCTCGAAAAGGACGTTATCAATGCCGAGATCAAGGTTCTCAAGGATCTGGGCGTAAAGTTCAAGACCGGCGTTGAGGTCGGCAAGGACATCACCCTTGATAAGCTGCGTGAGCAGGGCTTCAAGGCATTCTACCTCGCAGTCGGCGCGTCCAAGGGTGCAAAGGTCGGCTGTCCCGGCGACGAGCTGCCCGGCGTTATGACCGGCATCGACTTCCTGCGTGAAGTCAACCTCGGCGAGAAGCCCGCTATCGGCAAGAACGTTGCCGTTATCGGCGGCGGCAATGTTGCCATCGACGTTGCACGCGCGGCAGTCCGCCTCGGCGCAAAGACCACGATAGTCTACCGCCGCGACCGCGACGCGATGCCGGCAGCAGACGATGAGGTCGAAGAGGCAATCGCAGAGGGCGTGAAGTTCATGTTCCTCGCTTCTCCCGTCGAGATCACCGGCGAAGGCAAGGCCGAGACACTCAAGGTCGAGACCATGGAGCTCAAGGCCGGCAAGCCCGTAGGTACCGGCAAGTTTGAAACTCTGCCCGTTTCCGCCGTCATCTCCGCCATCGGCCAGAAGATCGACCTTAGCGGCATGGACTTTGCCACCGGCGCAAAGGGCACCGTCAATGTCTCCCTGCCCAGCTACCAGACCAGCGTTGCCGACGTTTTCGCAGGCGGCGACGTTGTCACCGGCCCGAAGTTTGCCATCGACGCGATCGCAGCCGGCAAGGAGGGCGCAGTCTCCATCCACCGCTATGTGCATCCCGGCCAGTCGCAGGTCATCGGCCGCGACAGACGCGATTATAAGGCAATGAACACCGCAACGGCAGGCATCTCCGTTGCAGGCTTCGACACCGCTCCCAGACAGAAGGCCGCCGACGGCTCGGCCAAGGAGGCCAAAAAGACCTTCAAGGATCTGCGCGGCACCCTCACCGAGGAGCAGATGAAGATCGAGACCTCACGCTGCCTCGGCTGCGGCGCTGCGGTCGTTGACGAGAGTCTCTGCGTAGGCTGCGGCATCTGCACCACCAAGTGCAAGTTCGACGCCATCCACCTCGAAAAGGTCACCGACTATGTCGGCGCGCCGTACTTCAAGGCGCTGCTCGGCGCGGCCGGAAACGCTCCGGCGGCAGTCGCAAAGCTCGTCACCAAGAAGATCGCGAGAAAGTAAAGGAGCTGCGTCATGCATGAAATAGGCGTCGTCCGCTCGATGGTCAAGACCGTCACGGACTTTGCCCAAGCCAACGGCATCGCCGAGGTCACGGAGATCGTTCTTGACATCGGCGAGCTGTCGCTGGTCATTCCCAAATACGTTGAGGATATCTACCCCGTCGTCGTTGAGGACACCTTCCTCAAGGACACGAAGCTTATCATCAACGTCATTCCCGGCATGGCCGAATGCGACGAGTGCAACGAGCTGTTCAACGTCATCGAGCACGAGGGCTACTGCCCTAACTGCGGCAGCTTTGAAAAAACCATCCTCTCGGGCAAGGATTTCCTCATCCGCGAGATCCACATCCCCGAAGATTGATTTTTTAGAGGCGATTTGAGGCTGCTGCGGATACGGTCACTGCCGGTGGCCCGGTTCGGGACAATGGAGGAAACCGTGGGTGCCTCGCGTAACGTTAGCGCACTGCTGAATTTTGCACCGTACCCCATTGTCTTCCCCTTGCGTAGCTTGAGGGGAAGATGCCGCTTGCGGCAGATGAGGTGTTATTATATCCGCGCCGTAGGCGCTACTTTGTTGACATATGTATCGGCTTGGTCAATAACCACCGGTCGGGATACCGCAAAAAATGTATTCGTAGAATGTAAAATCGCCTCTAAAAAAACGATCAATGATCGCCCGATTTTAATAATGTTTTTGCCTGACGGCAAAGATTCAATAACACCTCATCCGTCACCAAGGTGACACCTTCCCCTCAAGCTACGCAGGGGAAGGCATTTTAGAGGCGCATCAACGCTGATGCCGATACAGTTTTTTGCGGTTGCCCGACCGGTAGGTGCCGACTAAACTGCAACACAACGGAACGGATAAATCCGTTCCCTACAGGTGTGCGGCGAAAAATTCAGCATTGCACTGCTGTAGCGCGAGGCACACACGGTTTCCACCATCTACGGGTGCACCGCAAAACTCAGCGTCGCACTTGCATTACGCGAAACGCTATGGTTTCCACCATTGTCCCGAACCGGGATACCAGAGATAACCGTATCCGTAGGTGCGTCAATGCGCTACTAAAATTCCGATTCGACGTAGCCGATGCGGTCAAGCTCGCCGTCCTTATCCCAAAGAAAGTCGAGCTTAAGCTCCTTGCCCTGCTTGATGCGCTCCAGGTTTTCGATGTGCTTGGAGAGGATGGGCAGGGTTATAAGCCCGAGTATCGCGGCCGCGCGCCAGTCGCCGCGCTCAATGCCGTGGTAGATCGGATAAAATACCGAGCCGGTTATCGGCACAAGGCAGAGATAGCGCGTCGCCATCAGCAGCACCGACTCGAGAAACAGCGTGGTGAGGAAGTCGTGCACGCCGAACGCGAGGATCACGCCGCCGAGGCAGGCAAGACCCTTGCCGCCGCGAAAATGCATCAGCGCCGGGTACATATGCCCGAGAACGCAGGCGGCACCGGCGGCTTCACCTGCATATTTGCTCTGCAAAAACAGCTTGCGCGCAAGTCCAACGCTCACAGCGGCCTTGCTGATATCAAAGCACATGACGAACGCGCCGGCCTTCTTGCCCTCGAGTATCATCAGATTTGTCGCCCCGGCATTGCCGGAGCCCTTTTTGCGAATGTCATAGCCTTTGCGCAGACCCATGACGTAGGCCGGGTTGAGGTTCCCGATGGCGTAGCCGAGTCCGGCGGCCGCGAGCGCGGCGGCCAGAGGCTTGTTTATCTTCATTTCTCGCCCTCCGTAAGTATGTTAAGAAGCTCGTCGGTGCTGTCGGCTATCGGGCAGCCGAAAGGCAGCAGAGTCTCCCTGCCGCGGAAGCCCCAGGACACCAGAACGCAGTCGCAGCCGGCGTTGGCGGCGGTCTGTCCGTCAACGTCCGAGTCGCCGATGTAAACGGCCTGTCCGATATCGCAGCCGAGGCTGCCTACGGTCTCAAAAACGCTGTCCGGTGCAGGCTTTTTGCGGACATTTTCGCGCTCTCCGACGACGCTGTCGAATACGCCGGGAAAATAATGCGCGATGAGCGCCTTAACCGGCTCGTCTGCCTTGTTCGACACAACGCCAAGCTTCCAGCCGCGCGCCTTGAGCGCGTCGAGCATTTCCGGTATGCCGGGGTAGGGTCGCGTCAAAACCATGCAGTTTTCCGCATAGTGGCGCTTGAAAGCCGCAAACACGCGGTCGGTCACGTCCGGTGCGCAGCCGTCCGGCACGGCGCGCTCGATGAGCTTCCGTATGCCGTTTCCGACAAAGCACCGAACCTCGTCGAGACTGCGCGCCGGCAAGCCCTCGCTTTCGAGCGCAAAATTCGTTGAGGCGTGCAGATCCTCAAGCGTGTACAGCAAAGTTCCGTCCAAATCAAATATCGCAAGCTTTTTCATAGTCTGTCCTCCGCCATGATTTTAATACATGTGTCCGAAAAATTCAAGATTCTTTGTCGAACCATTGACCGTCCCGGAATTGGATGGTAAAATATTTATCCGACATTGAAAGGGGATATCGGCATATGGAGGATAAAACGCTGCTTGAAGAGCTGCTTGAGCGCTCGCCGGACGAGCGGATGCACAAGCGCAAGATGGACAAGGCGTATCAGCTGATGGCGATGGGCCTTCGCGACGAGGCCGATGCTCTGTTTGATGAGATACTTGCCGAGGAGCCGTTTAACCGCGACGCGATGACCGGCAAGAAGCTCATCGAGCGCCAGAAGGCGGTCGAAAACAGGCTGGAGCATCTCGCCGAGCGTGCGCGCACGGCCATACCCGAGCCGAGGCCGGATGCAGACCCGGAGGAGCCGGGCAAGGCCGAAGAATCAGCGCCCGTTCGCGAGCCGAGGTTCAAGCTTTTGCGCTCGAAGAAAGTGCGAGCCGTGCTCATCGCGCTGTTTGCCGTCGTTTTTTTAGTGGCGATTTACTGCACCTGCGGATACGGATATTTCCGGTAGCCCGATTCGGAACTGCTGACAAAACCGCGCTGTTTCGCACCCTATTGGATGTCAGCTATCTGCTCTCGGCTGCGGAGAAACCGCACGGTTTTCTACGAACCCTCGATATCGAGCAATCGCAATTACCGTATCGGTAGCTGCGTCAATGCGCAACTAAAAAAGCCCCGTCAGATGACGGGGCTTTGAGTATATTTGGCTTAGAACTTTATTTCCTTGCCTGCCTTGCGCCACTGCTTGAATTCCGCAACGGCGGTGAACAGCGCATCGGAGGAGGAATTGATCGCGGTCTCGACCGAGTCCTGAATGACACCGATGATGAAGCCGACGCCGACGACCTGCATTGCAACATCGTTGGAGATGCCGAACAGCGAGCAGGCCATGGGGATCAGCAGCAGCGAGCCGCCGGCAACGCCGGAAGCGCCGCATGCGCCCAGAGCTGCCATGACGGACAGGACGATCGCCACGGGAACGCTTACGCTCATGCCGAGGGTGTGTACCGCGGCGAGGGACATGACGGTGATGGTGACCGCCGCGCCTGCCATGTTGATTGTAGCGCCGAGGGGGATGGACACGGAGTAGAACTCGCGGTCAAGTCCGAGGCTCTCGCACAGGGTCATGTTAACGGGGATGTTAGCTGCCGAGGAGCGGGTGAAGAATGCGGTAACGCCGCTTTCCTTCAGGCACTTGAACACCAGCGGATACGGGTTCTTGCGGATGACGATGAAGACCATGATGGGGTTTACAACAAGTGCGGCTATGAGCATGCAGCCGACGAGGATGAGCAGAAGCTTGCCATACTCGGTGAAGATGGCAAGGCCGCTGGTGGAAACTGCGGAGAACACGAGGCCGAGGATACCGAAGGGAGCGAGGTTAATTACAAAGCGGACTGCCTTGGTGACTGCATCGGATGCGTCGGCGAGGAACTTCTTGGTGGTGTCGGACGCTGCCTTGAACGCAAAGCCGAGTACGACCGCCCAGAACAGGATGCCAAGGTAGTTTCCGGAAACTATCGAGCCGATGGGGTTGGCAACGATGTTGTTAAGAAGTCCGGTGAATATTGAAGCAAAGCTGTCGGGAGCTGCGTCGGTGGCTGCATCCGTGAGGGTGATGGTCACGGGGAAGATGAAGCTTGCAATGACCGCGATGACAGCTGCGAGGAAGGTGGATACAAGATACAGCACGATAACGGTGCCGAACTGCTTGCCCATCTTTTCTCTGGACTGTGCAAGTGCGCTGATGATAAGGATAAATACCAGCAGGGGTGCGATTGCCTTGAGTGCGCCGACGAACAGCGTGCCGAGAATACCGATTCCGGGAGCGGTTTCGGCAGCGTTGGGGATAACAAGTGCAAGTACGGCGCCGATGACCATACCTATAACAATTCGCAGCACGAGGCTTACGCTGTTATATGCTTTTACGATTTTCATTTCTCTTTTCTCATCCTTTGATGTTAGTTTCGCGTTAAAGTCGCATTGCATAGTTTAACAAACTGTTAACGCAATGTCAACACCGGCAGATGATGTATATCCTCAGCGTGTCAAAAAAGTCTTTGACTTTTTTGCACGCTTCAAAAACGCCACATTT
>ENA-ORSC01000563-ORSC01000563.1-human-gut-metagenome-genome-assembly--contig:-NODE-563-length-29021-cov-11.085514_pt1 | contig 29021 bp, 26 predicted proteins | sample MGYA00242178_ERZ509140 | MGnify/ENA primary metagenome ERZ509140 (study PRJEB26280, sample SAMEA2338681) | human gut metagenome | biome: human gut; feature: human-associated habitat; material: faeces... | reverse complement strand
TCAAGATGTCGTTCATAATCGTCGGCAGCAGCAGATCGCACACTGTCGCCGCCGCGACCAGCAGCATCGCCAGTGCAATGCGCCTGCGGTACGGCTTCAGATAGGGTAGGATATCCTTCATGAATGGCTCTCATTCCTTTCTGTCAATCAAATTCCAAGAGACAGTCTTAAAAGGTATTATACCATAGAAAACAAACGTTCGCAAGCGTCAATTCCTTTCTATTTTGCAGACCCGAGGCCAGAGAAAACGGCAGATATTCCATCCGGCGGCCGTCTGGATTTCTTTTCCTATCAGCAAGGAAAATCCATATAATTATCGATGAAAATGTCGAAGAGGGTTGAAATTTACGGAAAAAACTGCTATTATTATAGTCCGCAAAGAGGCATTTACTTTCATGAGGGCGCGCCGGGGCATATATGCCAAGTCCCGGACGCACGCCGAACAAAACCGCATCTTACAAAAGGAACAGAGAAATCATGGGAAAGCGCACAAGCAGGCCTGTTGACCTGCCGACCGCAGAGCAGCTTGCGACGGAACGCAGGCGGCTGCGATATAAAAGCAAATATAGCCGGACGCTCAGAAGTACGGTTGCAATTCTGGTCGTCGTCGCAGCGCTGGCGGTGCTGATCGCTACGCTCTGGATGCCAGTGCTGCGCATTTACGGCAGTTCCATGTCACCGACGCTGCAGGATGGCCAAATCGTTGTCAGTATCAAAAGTTCACGCTTTGAGCCAGGTGATATCGCCGCGTTCTATCACGGAAACAAGCTTCTCATCAAGCGGTATATCGCAGGCCCCGGGCAGTGGGTTGACATCGACGAAAATGGGAACGTTTTCGTTGACGGGTCGCTGCTGGACGAACCGTATCTTATGGAAAAGGCTTACGGCCAAACCAACATCGAACTGCCGTATCAGGTGCCGGACGAGCGATATTTCCTGCTGGGCGACAACCGCGACGTATCCGTTGATTCTCGGAACACGACGGTCGGCTGCGTCTCGACGGAGCAGATCGTCGGCAAGGTCATTTTCCGGATCTGGCCGCTCAACGTATTCGGCCCTGTATATTGATAATGTAACTTGTAACAAAACACGCACAGAAGCGGAAAGAGATGAGGTATCGGCATGCGGAGACATCTGCCGGTTCGGACAATCAACTATCTGAAAACACATCTCCAAAAGAAAAAATGGCGCCGCGTCGTGACGGCGCTCTCCTGCATCGTCGTGTTCTGCACGACCTATGCGCTGATCCTTCCAGCGGTTACAATGTCGCAGCAGCCGTTCTGCGGAAAGGAAGGGCATATCCACGATCCTGAAAGCTGCTATGCGCGCGTGCTGGTCTGCGGACAGGATGCGCCGGATGAAGACACGCCGGAGCAGCCGGAACACGTCCACACGGACGCATGTTATCAGGAGGAGGCCATTCTGGTCTGCGAACTTGCAGAGGGCGAGGGTGCCCACCTGCACACGGCGGACTGCTTTGACGAAGCGGGCAATATCGTCTGCGGTCTGGAGGAGAACCTCGGACACCAGCATACGGCCGACTGTTACCGCACAAGTTGGGTACTCATCTGCGGACAGGAAGAGGGCGCGGACGAAGAAGCCCCGACGCAGCACGAGCATACCGATGCCTGCTATGAAGATCTGCTTATCTGCGAACTGGAGGAGCATCAGCACAGTCTTGCCTGCTATTCAGACCCCGAAGCCGACCTGGAGTCCCCCGCCGTATGGGAGCGGACAATCCCGCAGGATCTCACGGACGATTTGGCTGCAAATGTCGCGGCAGTCGCAAACAGCCAGCTTGGCTACGCGCAGAGCAGCCGCAACTATGCCGTGGATGAAAACGGCGGGATTCACGGCTATACGCGCTACGGCGCGTGGTTCGGCGATCCATATGGCGAATGGTGCGCCATGTTCGCCTCTTTCTGTCTGCACTATGCAGGCGTCGAGCAGTCCGTCTTCCCCTATGCCTCCGGCTGCATCTACTGGACAGAGCAGCTGACGGCCGCGGGACTCTATGCCACCGCCGGAACGATGGCTCCAAGGACGGGCGACCTTGTCTTCTTTGATCGAGACGGCGACCGCCTTGCCGACCATGTCGGCATCATCACAGACGCACAGCCCGAAGCGATCACAACTGCGGAGGGCAATGTTGGCGGCTGCGTCGTCAGAAAAACCTATGCCCTGGACGACGCCTCGATCCTCGGCTACGGCGTCCTGCCCGTCAGCGCGCCGGATACCCCGGATGAACCGGACACCCCTGACGAACCGGATCCTGGCCCGCAGCCCATCTGCGGGTTGGAAGCACACACGCACGGCCCGGACTGCTACAGCGAAGATGGGCTTTTGATCTGTCCGCTGCCGCAGCATACGCACACGGCGGACTGCTACGAGCAGTTGGAAGAGCAAACGCCGCTGTGTGGTCTGAACGAGCATACACATACAGAAAGCTGCTATGATGCGGACGGAACGCTTCTCTGCACGCTTCCGGAGCATACGCATACGGATTCCTGCTATCTCCCGCAAGAACCGGCCAAGCAGGACTTCAGCTATGATGATGCACAGCTGCATCTGCGCGTCACAGTCGAAAGCCCCCAGCCGCTGCCGGAGGGTACAGCGCTTGCCGTGCAGACGGTGGACGCAGACAGCACGCTTCTGTCTGCGTCCGCATCGAGCGGCGCGGAGCAGTGGATCGTCCGGCAGATCGGACTGACACAGGCTGAAACGCCGGTCGATACCAGCGAAATGACGCTGACGGCGGAGGTTCTGGTCAAGAGCGCCGCTCTGTCTTCCCTGTTTGAACAGGCGGACAAAGATATACTGGATGCCGACACGGGCGTGACAGTGTCCGTCATGCAGCCGGACGAGGATGCAGGTTTGCAGGAGGTCGAAAGCGTAACGGTCACGCCGGGCGAGTCTGTGCCCGTGCTGACGGTCAGCGTACAGGATGGGACGCTCGTTCTGCTGGCCTCGTCGGCGAATCCGGAATTCACGGTGCAGTATTACGCGGAAATTCCGCGCTTCGCCTCAGAGGGACACGCTGCACTGACCATTTTTGACACAAGCGGTCAAAAGCTCCCAACCAACGGCACAACGAACCCCACAAGGGAGCTTCACCTGACAGAGGCCGGGACGCTGACAAGCAAGAATGCCGGAAACGCTACGCAGGAATATGTCGTTGCGACTACGCCGGAACTGACGCGGATGTACGCCGACAATACCTTTGAATATGTCAGCGCGCCGGAGCCGAAATATGTTGACAAGCTGATGGACAACGAGCACTATCAGATCAAGGAGATCTGGGTGCTGAAGGACGGCCGGGACGGCGCCAGTACCAGCGCGGACGACTGGGATGTTTACACCTACTCCGACTCCATCCGCTTCACCAACCGGCAGGCTGCCGCCGCGCAGGATCCGAGCCTCATTTATATCAAGCCCGGAAAGCAGACTGTGCTCCGGCTGGTCTACGATGCGGTGCAGGACAACTTCACCACCCCCGCCGCGTTCTATGACTATGACATTTCCAGCGGAACGAACGGCGCCGGAAAGTGGTCAACCGGCATCGTGGGCATCAATTCGCAGGGGAACTACGGAACCAGCACGAACGGTCTGCGAAAATGGGATTCGTACTGTGATGTATTGGCCTTCGGCAACGCAAACTGCGGCACCGGCATGGGCAACTACAAGTTTTCCGGTGTTTATCTGAACCGCCACAGCAGCCAGAATTATGGCTGTGCGTTCGGGATCGCAAAGTCGCTTCAGGACGGTAAAATCGTTTACAACGACTATATCGTTGCGCCGAAGCTCTTCAACGACGGCGACGCCAACGGCAAGCACACCTATTCCGGCAGCAGTCTGACGTTCCAGCAGGTGGGCGATACCCATACGCTCACCTCAGCCAGCGTCGCGGGGCTTGGCTCCATCGACCGGCTGGACAAGTTCTTCAATCCGTCGCCCAGCGCCAGTACGACGCACACGCATATTTACACAAACGACTTCTGGCCGCTGGACGCGGCGAAAGAAAAGAAAGACCCGCTCTTCGGCAGTTACAGTAATCCGATCTATTATCAGGGCTATGCAAGTGCTGACGGCATCAGCGGAAGCTGGACCGATGAATCCACAGCGCTTCCGGTCAGCGACGACGGGCAGGCGCACAACTCCTTCTTCGGCATGCAGTATGCCGTCGAATTCACGCTGACGCCGGACTATATCGGGCCGCTGGAATACACGTTCTTCGGTGACGACGATATGTGGGTCTTTTTGGACAATACGCTCGTCTGCGACATCGGCGGCGTCCATTCCTCGGTCGGCGAATACGTCGATCTGTGGGACTATCTGAGTCAGGAAGGCCGGGCAGAGACCGAGAAGCACACGCTGACGGTCTTCTATACTGAGCGCGGCGCGTCCGGCTCCACCTGCTACATGAACTTCACGCTCCCGTCCGTCTCCGGCATCAACATCAAGCAGACGACGGGCGGCCTGATGGTCTATAAGGAGGTCTCCGGCGAGGCTGACCCGGAGCAGGCGTTCACGTTCCACGCCGTCTTTACCAGCTCAGACGGCAGCGCGCTCACGGACGATCATACCTGCTATCGCTATAACGCAAACGGCGTCAGAATTGATCAGTTTAATCTCCATTCCGGCGGCAGCTTCCAGCTGAAGGCCGGAGAGCATCTGGAAATTCTGAACCTGCCGGTCGGCACAAGCTACGCCATCGTCGAAGACAGCGCCGCCGGCTATACCACGACGCACACGGTCAACGGCGTCGTCAGCGCAGGTGCAAACGCCACAGGCGTCATTGTCAAGGATACGCTGAACGAGGTCGTGTTCACCAACACACGCGGAACTGTCCCGCTGCACCTGCAAAAGCTGGACCAAGACGGCAATCCCCTCTCGGGCGCAGTCTTCCAGCTGCAAAATGCGGACGGAGACACGCTCAACGTCGTCAAAAACGGAGACGGCAGCTACTCCGCCGTCAGCCGCGCCGCAGATGTGATCGACACAACGCAGCTTTATTACGTCGCCGCTGCCGGCGACCAGAGTTATGTGGTCGGCCAGAACACCTCGCTTTCGACCTTCGACGCGCAGCTGCAAAAGAAAACCGGCGCAGATACGCAAAAGGTTCGCGTCTACCAGCAAACGGACGGTTCTTATAGCTTCCAGAGCGCTGCGAACGGCAAATGGCTCGATCTGGACGGCGGTAAGCTGGACAACGGCACGCTGATCCATTTCTGGGAAAACGCCAGCACGCCGACAACGCACGACAACCAGAAGTGGTATCTGTCCGTCAACAAAGACGGCACGTTCAAGATCAAACCGCGCGTGGCCGTTCTGCACGAAAGCAATATCGTGTTTGACCTGAATCAAGCGGCGTTCGCCGAGGGCCAGAAAATTCAGGGCTGGGCCGACAACGACTCTCCTGCACAGAAGTGGCTGCTCGTTCCGGTCGATCCAGTGCAGTCGCCCGCCGCGACGCAGGATCTGGAGGTCAGCGCAACCGGCGAACTGACTGTGACCGGCCTGCTGCCCGGCTGCTACACGCTGACAGAAACGAAAGTCCCAGCGGGCTTCCGGGATTCGCTCGGCGAGATCTCCCTCAAGGTCAATGCGGACGGAACCGTGATCGTGACAAAGCCGAACGTTTTTGTCGAAGTTGACGGAAAGGGCGCTCTGCTGAAAATCAAAAACCAGCATGAGGATGTTGATCTGACGCTTGAAAAGCAGCTGCTCCACAGCACGGTCACGACAAAATTCGCCTTTACCGTCACTTATACCACACCGGACGGAAGTACGCTTCAGGAAACCGTGAAATTGCAGGGCGGCGAGCAGAAAACGCTCACGCTCCCCTACGGCTCCAAGGTCACGATCACGGAGGAAAACCATGACGGCTTTGCCGTCGCGTTCCAGACCGGCGGAACGACGCTGGACTCGGACAACGGCTCCTGCACGTTCCGCCTTACGGAGAATATTCTCATCACTGCCGTCAACTCAGCCGGCTATGCCCTGCCCTCCACGGGCGGAGGCGGCACAGGCTGGTTTATGACCGCCGGACTGCTGCTGCTCTGCGGCGCAGCGCTCGCAGGCATCTGTCTTAGAAAGAGGAGGGATGCCCACTGAGGTCATATGGCGGACAAACCGCGTTTCTGTTTATCAGGATCATAAAAACAAAAAGCAAGAAAGGAAGAACAAAAACAAATGAAATACATCAAAAGAACCCTGGCTCTGCTGCTGGCCGTTGTGCTCGTGCTGGCGCTGAGCATTTCGGCATTCGCAGTTGACACCAACGGTAGCATTAAGGTCGATAATGCGGTTGTCAACAAAACCTACACCCTGTACCGCATTTTCGATCTGGACAGCCACAACACAGACTACTCTGCAATCAACTACAAGGTCAGCGCAAAATGGGCAAACTTCTTCGTAACCGGAGCAGAAGGCCTGAACTATGTCACGATTGATGACATGGGCTATGTGACATGGAAAGACGGCGCAAATGCCGCTGACTTTGCCGCAGCTGCGATTGCGTACGCTACAGCAAATGGTATTGCTAACGATGGCCAGCAGAAGGCCACAGGCAGCATTGTCGAATTTACAAACCTGCCGCTTGGCTACTATCTGGTTCAGTCCGATCTGGGCGCGCTGTGCTCGCTGGATACCACCATGCCGAACGTGACCATCAAGGAAAAGAACGGCAAGCCGACTGTTGATAAGGAAGTCGAAGAAAACGGTGTCTACGGCAAGACCAACGACGCCAACATCGGCGACACCGTCAATTTTAAGACCACCATCACCGTTACGGACGGCAACCCGGTCGCCTATATCCTGCACGATAAGATGAGCGCAGGTCTGACCTTCGTTCCGAACAGCGTGACCGTCAAGGTCAACGGCAAGAACTTTGCCGCTGCAAACTACGATCTCGTTACCTCCGGCCTCACCGACGGCTGCACGTTTGAACTCCGATTCCATGATGTAGGCAATGCCAGCGTTTTGAAGCCGAACGACGTTGTGACTGTGGAATACTCCGCAACGGTCAACGGTCAGGCCGTGATCGCCGGAACCGGCAACCCCAACGACACATGGCTGGACTATGGCAACGATCAGCAGACCGAGCATTCCACAACCCGCACTTATGTTTGGGAAATGAAGGTCATCAAGTTCACCAAGAAGAACAACGAAGAGGTCAATCTGAAGGACGCACAGTTTGTTCTGTACAGACTCAACGGTACAACGAAGGAATACGTCGTTGCTGACAGCAACAAGGTCACCGGCTGGACGGAGAACACCTATGGCTCCAATCTGACCCCCAAGGCGACTGTCTTTACCACTCCTGAAAACGGTACGTTCACGATCAGCGGTCTGGACGCCGGTACTTACTATCTGGAAGAGATCAAGGCTCCCGCAGGCTACAACATGCTGAAAGAGCCGATCGAGATTGTTATCACTGCATCGATCGATCAGACGACTGGTGCCGGTACGGCTACCGTGACCTATAACAAAACCTCTACGGGCGATGTCATGGTTGAAAACCAGACTGGCACGGAACTGCCCTCCACCGGCGGCATCGGCACGACGATCTTCTACATTGTCGGCAGTCTGCTGGCTGTCGGCGCTGTGATTCTGCTCGTGACCAAAAAGCGCATGGGCAAGACTGAAGGCTGATCATCCCAGCTTATAGGAAACAGGTGCGCGGCCTCGGCCGCGCACCGCTCACAGCATCAAGGAGAAGCCTGCAAATGAAAAAACATCTGTCCACGATTGCGTTGATCCTCGTGCTGCTTGCAGGCGTGTCCCTGCTTCTGTATCCGACCGTCAGCGACTACTGGAACGCCCGCCACGCCTCGAAGGCTGTGGCGGATTACACGCAAAACGTGCAGGCGCTGGACCAGGACGCCTATGACGAGCTGCTGGCGGCGGCGGAGGACTATAACCGGTCGCTGCTGACGCGGGAAAACGGCTTTTTCCTGACCGAGGAGCAGCAGGCGCAGTATGAGAGTCTGCTGGACATCAGCGGCACCGGCATCATGGGCTATATCGAGATTCCGTCCATCAACGTCTCTTTGCCGATCTACCACGGCACCAGCGATTCCGTTTTGCAAATCGCGGTCGGACATCTGGACTGGACAAGTCTCCCGGTCGGCGGCGAAAGCACACACTGCGTCCTCTCCGGCCATCGCGGACTGCCCAGCGCAAAGCTGTTTACCAATCTCGATCAGATTGTCGAAGGCGATACGTTCATCATCCGCGTGCTCGACGAGGTTTTGACCTACGAGGTTGACCGCATCCTGATCGTCGAGCCGGAGGACGTCACTGCCTTGCAGATTGAGTCCGGAAAAGACCTGTGTACGCTTGTCACTTGCACGCCCTACGGCATCAACTCCCACCGGCTTCTGGTGCGCGGCCACCGCGTTGAAACCGAGCAGGAGGAAGCGGCCGTCCGGCTCGTCTCCGACGGCATCCAGATCGAGCCGCTGCTCGTCGCGCCCGTCGTGGCGCTGCCGATGCTGCTGGCGCTGCTGCTCGTTCTGCTGCTGTCCGGAAACAAGCGGACACACAATGACGAGACAGATGACTCGGACGCACCCTCCTGAGTCTTCGCTTTGAGCGCCTCGCATTATTTCGATATCGTCGTATATATATTCAGCTATATCGAAACATTAGCTTGCATCCATGGCTTTAGGATGGTATGATGAGTTTGCTGAAACGGACAGCGGAATGCGCGGAGGCATGCGGCACTTGTTCGTTCCAATTCCTCGTCATCCTTTCTGACATTTCTGACATCTCCTCTCCGCATCCGCACCGCACATTCGCAGGACCCCGCCGGGCATTCGCCGCCCGGCGGGGTCCTGCGCGTTCGGCAATGCGGAATTTTATCATTTTTTGTTTGAAATTACGAAACGCTCCATTGCAATCACGTCCCGCTGCTGGTATAATGCGAACAGAAAAGCTGTCCTTTCAACTGCTTTCCCTAACGCTGTTTTCTTTGGAGAATAACCATGCGATATAAGAACTTCTTTGCTCTGCTGCTGGTGCTGGCGCTTTTTTGCGGAAGCCTGTCCGGCTGTGCCGCCGGACGGGCACCGACTCCGTCTGAGCCAACGGTCGCGTTCACAGACTCTCTCGGCAGAACCGTTGAAATCCCTGAAACGCTCACGCGCGTGGCCCCGAGCGGTGCAGTCGCGTCGATGTTTCTGGCGACCATTGCGCCCGAATACATGACGACCATCAACGCAACGCCGTCTTCGAGCCAGTATAAATATCTCGACCCGCGCCTGATTGATCTGCCGACGACCGGCCAGATGTATGGCAGCAAATCGACGCTGAATCTGGAATCCATTCTGACCTCCGGTGCGCAGATCGTGATAGATCTGGGCGATAAAAAGGACAACATGGCCGCCGATCTGGACGCGCTGCAAAGGCAGATCGGCATGCCCGTGATCTTCATCGAAGCAGATCTTCCGCATATGGCCGAAGCGTACCGAACGCTCGGGAACATTCTGAGCGGAAAAGAAGCGCGCGGCGAAGAACTAGCGGCGTTCGTCGAAGAAACCGTCTCGATGGCGAAGGAAAATGCCTTGAAAATTCAGGATGCCGAACGCATTTCTGTCCTGTACACGTCCGGCTCGTCCGGGCTCAATACGAACGCAAAGGGCTCCATTCAGGCGCAGGTGCTCGACCTCATGGGCATTGAAAATGCCGCCGTGGTCGAAGACGTCAGCAATAAGGGCGGCGGCAATCCCATCAATCTCGAACAGCTTTACCGCTTTGACCCGGACGTGATTTTATTTACAGCAGGCAGCACTTACTCGACTGCGGCAGACGACGAGGCGTGGCAGCCGCTGCGCGCGATCGAAGCCGGACGGTATTACGAGATTCCATCCATGCCCTACAACTGGCTTTCCAATCCCCCGAGTCTTAATATGCTGCTGGGCGTATGGTGGCTGGGAAATCTTCTGTATCCGCAGTATTATGCCTATGATATGGTAGAAAAGACACAGGAAATGTTCAGGCTGCTCTGGTCTTACGATCTGAGCGCGGACGAGGCGCGAGCCATGCTCGCAAACTCTACGCTGAAGGGTACGCCATGAAAAAGCTTCTGACACGGGGCGTTCTGCTGGTTCTGCTGTGCGCGGCGCTGGCGCTTCCAGCGCTGGCCGATTCGGTGACGGATAGCATTTCCGTTTGCATCGGCTATTTTGGCTGGGCAGAGGATGAATACGTCGAAAAAGCAAAATTTACACGGCAGGAACTTGACGACTGGTACGGCGGCGCGCTCGACACGCACGAGGAATTCTATTCCTATTCCAACGGCAGCGGCCGGACATATCTGGTCTACGCACGCGGGTTTTACATCCGCGATCTGCTGGATTACGCGGGCGTCGATGTGAATTCCATCGCCTCCATTGACTTTTTCACGAAGGACCACTCCAACGGCGCGTACCGCTCGTTCACGAAATATGCCCTGCTGGACCAGCCGCGCTATTACTTCCCGAATCTTGCCGCAGACCCGGAAACAGGCGAACTCTACGCATGGGACGGCGGCGACGATTTATGGGTCGGCGCCTATCATGTCGAACCGATGCTGGCGCTTGAGGACTATACCGAGTGGGACACATCCGGCTTTGACTTTGAAAGCTATATAGACGAAAGCCGGTTTTCGACAGGAAACCGGTTTCACCTCTTTTTCGGGCAAGCCAGCCCGGAGGAGGCCGCAACCAGTTCCGCGGCCAAATATGTCTATAAAATCCTTGTGACCTTCTCCGGCACACCGGTTCTGTCCAGTGAGGAAGACAATCTCGATCTCATTGTTGGCAGAGACCATGCCCTGCATGTGACCGCCGACGCGGAGGACGACGCACTGACCGATTATGTGCAGGCGAACCTTCAATATGCGTCCAGCGACCCGTCTGTTGTTTCGGTTGACCAGTACGGCAAGCTGCATGTGAACGCGGAGGGCGACGCAGTCATCACCGCCTCGTTCGGGGAATCCAGCGTAAGCGTCAATGTCCATGTCGGCTCCGGCGGCGCATCCGGCACAGGCAGCACAGCAGGAAACGGCACGGAGCCCGGCGGAGAAGCCGCCTCCGGCACGTTCGATCTGCCGAAGCCGGAGGAAACGGAGACTTCCCCAGCGGCGAGATCCGCATTGCGGACAGCCTTGATGTGACGCTGATCGGCCTTGACTCCCGCAGCGAAGAATTCGACAATCTCACACTCACAGTGGGAATGGGCACGAAGCTGACGCTGCAGGATGTGCGCATCACGGGCGACAAGACGCTTTTGTCTCTCGCGGGTGGCAATACGCTCACGCTTCTGGGTGAAAACCGGCTGATTGGCTGCGCTGACGCGTCCGGAAACGCCTGCCCGACCGTGATCAGCGGCGGCGATCTGACGATCTGCGGCTCCGGCAGTCTCAAATTGCAGGCACTGGTCAACAACGCAGCTTTTATGGGCGCGGAAACGAGCAAAATTTCCATCGAAAACTGCTTGATCTCCGTATTCAAATCTGATGAGCTTGGCTTCGACGGCGGCGCATTCTGCGCAAACGGCGCAGACCTGACCATGACGAACGCGACCTTCTTCGGCCGGACAGACAGCGATAATGTCGCCGTTTTGTCAGCAGACACCATCGCTATGACCGGCTGCACCCTGCGTGTGGAGGCGGAAAAGTCCGTCCATGCGTTGCTTGGCAGCGTATCCATTGCGGACTGCAGTCTCTACGCCTCCGGCCACAGCGGCAACAGCGCGAAGACCGTTTCGCAGACCGCCGGGCTTGACGCGTTCGAGACGGTTTCGCAGCAGTCCGGCGTGACGCTGCTGGCTGCTTCCGGCTTTGCAGATGTCAAGACCGAAGCTGTCTGCCAGCAGGATGTTTTGTTCTGCACGGCCGCAGGACTGGTGACCGGAACTGGGAATCAGGCGTTCTCTCCGGACAAGCCCATGACCCGCGCCATGCTCGTCACCGTTCTCTGGCGCATGGCAGGAAGTCCTGCCGCGCAGGGAAATGGCGGCTTTACCGACCTGAAAGCAGGCTGGTACCAGCAGGCCGCCGTCTGGGGCGCGCAGAACGGCATTGTTGCCGGAACCGGCGCGGGCACGTTCTCCCCGGATACTCCTGTCACAAAGGAGCAGGCTGCCGCACTGCTGGTTCGATTCGCCCGGATGCGTGGCATTTCCATCCCGGCTGACACAGCGCCCGTCTATGTCGCAGAATGCAGCGCATGGGCGCAGGCCGATGTGCAGGCCGCGTATGCTGCCTCGATTCTCGACCGTTTCCCTGCCTGTCTGGCCGCACCGCAGGAAGCTGCAACGCGCGCGGAACTTGCGCGAATGCTTCGCCTGCTCTCCAATCTGCTTCAAAAAGCATAATGCTTTTTGAAATATTCGAAATATTAAAGAATCCACACGAAAGGAAGAACCTCACTATGAAGAAATTTGTATCCCTGCTGCTCGTGCTGACGATGCTCGTGACGGTGTTCACGGGTCTTGCCGTGACGGCCAGCGCCGCCGACGCACTGCTGAGCGTTTACACGCAGGCAGGCGAGGACGGCGAAAAGACGCTTGCGAAGAGTTACACCGCCGAAGAACTCAAGAAGCTTACGGAAACGAAGGCTGACGGCTACGGCTATCAGTACTTCAAGAAGGGCGAACAGGATGTCGTCGTGACTGAATTCGTCACGCTCGACGCGTTGCTGACCGACGCGGATGTCACCTTCGCCGACGGCGACAGCCTTTCCTTCGTCTGCGACGACGGCCCGTACACCAAGTATGCCCCCACCTACAAGGACATCACCGAGGGCAAGTATTACTTCAAGGACGGCAAGGCTGAAGAAGTCCCCGCCGCTCTCGCGCTGGTCTGGGGTGTCGGCGCAGCCGCTGACGGCACCGTGGCCGATATTGCCAAGACCGCTAAAGAAGCCGGCCTGCGCTTCGTCTGCGGCACGACCGAGGCCGACTTCACGGCTGAAAAGTCTGCCGGCAAGCGTATGCCGTCCGGCGTGATGGAACTGATCGTCGTCTCCGCCGCCAAGGCTGAGGAAAAGCCTGCCGAAGAGAAGCCCACTGAGAAATCCCCTGTCGAAGAAACCAAGACCGGCTTCACCGATGTTCTGGACGCAGACTGGTTCAAGGCAGACGTGGAAAAGGCAGTCGAGAACAAGCTTATGACCGGCACCTCCGCCACGACCTTCAACCCCAAGGGCGTGACCACCCGCGCTATGGTCGTTGCAACGCTCTACCGTCTTGCGGGCAGCCCCGAAGTGACCGAGAAGGCCGCTTTCACCGACGTTGCCTCCGGCAGCTACTATGAAGCAGCCGTCGCATGGGCAGCCAAGAACGAAATCGCCAGCGGCACCTCCGCCACAACGTTCGAGCCCAACAAGGCCGTCACCCGTGAGCAGCTTGCGAAGTTCCTGTTCAACTACGCCGTCTATCAGGGCATGGACGCCGTCACGCTGGCCGAAAGCCTCTCCAGCTTTGCAGATCATGACAGCGTCAGCGGCTACGCCGTTCCCGCCATGCAGTGGGCTGTCGGCCAGGGCTTCATCAACGGCACCGACGGCAAGCTTCTGCCCACCGGCACTGCTACCCGCTGCCAGTTTGCAGCCATTCTGAACCGCTTCACCGCCGCGCAGAGCGAAAAGGCATAAGGTTCTATCTCCCCTGTCTCCCGGCTAAAACGGTCGGGAGACATTTTTTCTGCGGTTTTCCTTGAAAAGCACGGAGAAAACGAATATAGTTGGTAAGGATGGAGTTGCTTTGCCCGATGGCAAGCCGTGAATCTGTAGGGGCCGATGCCCACATCGGCCCTTACAATTTTTCTATTCGGAGTAACTTGAACCTGAGGTATTGCTTATGAAAATTCTGATCATTGAAGACGAGGTCCTGCTGGCGGATTCGCTGCGGACTATGCTGGAAGGAAAGGGCTTCTCCGTCGAGGCTGTCCACGACGGCGAGACAGGCGCGGAATATGCCGAGACGGGCATATATGACCTGCTGATCCTCGACGTAATGATGCCCGGCATGGACGGCTATCAGGTCGCACGGCAGGTGCGCGCGAAGCGCTGCGGGACGCCGATTTTGATGCTGACAGCAAAGTCGTCGCTTGAGGACCGCATTGAGGGGCTGAATGCGGGCGCGGATTATTATCTCACCAAGCCCTTTGACGCACGGGAACTGCTGGCCTGCGTCGGTGCGCTGCTCCGGCGGCAGGGCGCGGAGGTCAACGCGCTCTCGTTCGGCAACACAATGCTCGATCTGGCTTCCGGGACGCTGATCTGCGGTGCGCGGCAGCTGCAGCTGTCCGCGCGGGAATTTGATGTCATGCGGTATCTTTTGCAGCTGAAGGGACAGAATGTGTCCAAGGAGGCTATTTTGTCCAAAGTCTGGGGCTTTGACTCGAATGCTGTAGAAAACCATGTGGAGGTCTACGTCGGTTTCCTGCGCAAAAAACTTACAGCCATCGGCTCGAATGTGCGCATTGAGGCCGTACGGCGGTTGGGCTATCATTTGGAGGTTGATGAGACATGCTGAAAAAGCTGCGGCTGAAGATCATTCTCGCAATCGTGCTGGTCGCTGCCGTGATGCTTGGCGCGATCCTCGGACTTTTTTATACGCTGACAAAGCAGAACCTGCGTACCCAGTCCATCAGCATGATGCAGGCCATCGCGGCCGATCCCTTCTCTCCTGTCCAGCCAGGGCAGGAGCCGCAGCAGGTGCACCTGCCGTATTTCGTGCTGCAGACCGACGCATTCGGCAATCTGGTTGCCATCGGGTCAAGCGATTACGATCTGACCGACCGGGCGTTTTTGCGGATGGTCGCCGCCGCGGCGCAGGCTTCACAGGACGCCATCGGTGAAATTCCGGAATACAGCCTGCGCTACTGCCGCGTGACCGGCAGCGTGATCTTTGCAGACATTTCTGGTGAACAGCAGACGCTGCGCACACTTTTAAAGACCGGAGCGCTGCTCGGCACGCTCGGCCTGCTTGTATTTTTCGGCCTTGCAGTGCTGCTGGCGCACAGCGCAGTCAAGCCCGTGGAACAGGCGTGGCGGCAGCAAAAGCAGTTCGTCGCCGATGCTTCACATGAACTCAAAACACCGCTGACCGTCATCCTGACGAACACGGAACTTTTACAAAGTCCAGACTACGACGCAGCGCAGAAGCAGACCTTTCTTTCCGGCATTGACGCCATGGCAAAGCAGATGCGTGCGCTGGTCGAGCGGCTTCTGGAACTGGCGCGGGCCGAGAACGAACAGGCTGCGTGTGCATTCGAGCCGTGTGATCTCAGCCAAATCACCGAGAGCAGCGCGCTGCTGTTCGAGGCCGCGCTGTTTGAACGCGGTCTGACGCTCCAGACAGAGTTGGAGGCGGACATTATGGTCAGCGGCGACAGACGCCAGCTTAGCCAGCTTGTGGAGATCTATCTCGACAACGCCCGGAAATATGCCTCCGGCGGCACAGTCACAGTTCGTCTTTCCCGGTGCGGGAAAACCCGCTGCCGCCTGTCCGTCTCGAACGAAGGCGAGGCGATCGCGCCGCAGGCGCTGCGGCAGATCTTTGACCGCTTTTCCCGTGCTGACGCCGCGCGGACACGCGACGGCAGCTTCGGACTCGGGCTTTCCATCGCGCAGGCCATCGCGCAGACGCACGGCGGCAGCGTCTGGGCGGAGAGCGAAACCGGCGTCAACACCTTCTTCGCCGAACTGCCCATGCGGTCCGGGCATGAAAAGCGCCAAGAAGTCCCGAAAAAGGGTATATGATTTTGTGCAGAGCGCTGGTATCCCCCCGGTTGCAAAACAGCGCAAAAAGTGATATATTAGAAATGATATAAAGTAGAGGGCGGTATGGCTATGAATACACAGCATTTGCAGTACATCATTGAGATTGAACGTACCCGTTCGATCTCACAGGCGGCGGAGAATCTATTCATCGGGCAGCCGAACCTCAGCCGTATTCTGCATGATGTGGAGCAGATGCTTGGCTTCCGCATTTTTGAGCGTTCCACGCGCGGCGTCCGTCCCACGACACGCGGCACGATCTTCCTGCAGCACGCAAAGTCCATTCTGCGCGAGACGGAGGCCATTGAAGCGCTCGGCCCCAAGCGGGCCGTGGCGAACCGGCTGCGCGTGTGCATCCCGCGCTCGGCGGCCATGCTGGATCTGACGGCACAGTATCTGGCCGGACTGCCGCAGGCAGAGCCGGTCGATGCGGTCATCCGCGAATGCCACGCGCGCACAGCGCTTGAGACGCTCGCAAGCGGCGAGACAGAGATTGGCGTAATCCGCTTCCGTTCGGAATACCGCGATTATTTTGACGAGCAGACCAGCGCCCGCGGCCTGAGTTTTGAACTTCTGAGCAAATATCACTATCTTGTCACCATGAACCAGTCGCACCCGCTTGCCGGGCGCAGTTCCGTCCTTCGCACGGAACTCGACGGACTGCCCGAGATCGTCCACGGCGATGTGTTCCGCGTACAGGGCAAACCTGAGGAACTGGTGCGCCGGAAGATCTACTGTGTTGACCGCCTGGCCCAGATGACGCTTCTCGAAACCATTCCGAATTCCTACATGCTGGCCCCGGCGATCCCGGAGCACTGCATCCAGCGCTGGAATCTCGTCCAGATCCCGTGCAGCGACAACCAGAGTTTGTATCTCAACGCGCTGGTATATCATAAGCAATATGCAATGAGTGAGATCGAAGCCGGATTTGTTCAGTTTGTGCGGGAGCACAAGGTGTCTGTCTGATGATTTGCTGCAAAAACGCGACGTTTTTCCATATCAAAAAGAGCATGCCTGCGTTCAAAAAAGCATTGGTGCTTCCAACAGAATACCGATATAATTTTATCGTAATAACCGATAAAATTATATCGGTATATTTTGTTTGATTCAAAACTGAAATTGGGGGTTTTGTGTATGAGTAAGATTACTGTCATCGGCGCGGGAAGCGTAGGCGCCACGATCGCAAACGACTTGATGATCCAGGGTATCGCATCCGAGATCGTCCTGATCGACGTCAACAAGCAGAAGGCCTTTGGCGAGGCCATGGATATCTATCAGGGCGCGCCGTTCTGTTCCCCGACGATTGTTCGTTCCGGCGATTATGACGCTGCCTCCGGCTCCGATATCGTCATCATCACCTCGGGTCTTCCCCGCAAGGCCGGACAGAGCCGTCTGGAACTGGCGCAGGCCAATGTCAACATCATCAAGGACATTGCCCCGCAGATCACCGCCGCCGCGCCAGATGCAATCTATATCATCGTCTCCAACCCGGTCGATGTGCTGACGTATGTGTTCCACAAAATCTCCGGCGTTCCCGAAAGCCACATCATCGGCTCCGGCACCATCCTCGACACCAGCCGCCTGCAGTCAACGCTTGCCAAGCGCTTCTGCATCAGCCCGAAGAACGTGCATGCGCATGTCTACGGTGAGCACGGCGATTCCTCCTTCGTCCCCTGGAGCCTTGTCCACATTGCAAACAATCACATTGATTCTTATAAAGAGCATTCTCCCGACTGCGACCGCATTAAATGGGACCAGAACTATGAGGAGATTGAACAGTTCGTCAAAACCTCCGGCGCACAGGTCATCAAGAACAAGGGCGCAACGTTCTATGCCGTTGCGATGTCGGTCTGTCATCTGTGCAAGTGTGTGCAGAGTACCGCCGGAACGGCTGTGACTGTCTCGACCATGATGCACGGCGAATACGGCGTATCCGATGTGTGCCTGTCTACGCTCGTGCTGGTTGACAATCAGGGCGTACGCGGCAAGATCCTCAACCAGCTGACCGACGGCGAGGTTGACAAGCTTCGCGCCAGCGCAGAAAAGCTGAAGGAAGTTATTCATCAGGTCGAGATTTGATAATAGAAGGAGAAAAAACAATGGAATATCGCGTCGAACACGATTCCATGGGTGAGGTTCGCGTCCCGGCAGACAAATACTGGGGCGCACAGACCGAGCGCAGCCACAACAACTTCCCCATCGGCGTCGGCATCGAGACGATGCCCGCCGAGATCATCCATGCCTTCGGCATTCTCAAAAAGGCTGCTGCGCGCGCCAACCGCGCCCTGCGTCCTGAGAAAATGACCGAAGAAAAGCTTGCCGCCATTGAACAGGCGGCGGACGAGGTCATTTCCGGCCAGCTTCTGGACAATTTCCCGCTCGTCGTCTGGCAGACCGGCTCCGGCACGCAGTCCAACATGAACAGCAACGAGGTCATTGCCAACCGCGGCAATGAGATCGCGGGCAGAAAGCTTCTGCACCCGAACGATGATATCAACATGTCTCAGTCGTCCAACGACACATTCCCGACCGCGATGCACATCGCGGCGGTCTGTGCGATTGAGGACAAGGTCATCCCTGCCATCGACACGCTGACAGCAACATTCCGCCGTCTGGAGGAAGAAAATGCAGGCATTGTCAAGTCCGGCCGGACGCATCTGCAGGACGCCACGCCCATCTCCTTCCCGCAGGAAATTTCCGGCTGGAGATCGAGTCTGGAACGGGATAAGGAACTGCTGCTTCTGGCCGTGAAGCCCCTGAAGGAACTGGCGCTCGGCGGCACCGCCGTCGGCACGGGCCTCAACACGCCGAAGGGCTTCGATACAGCGGTCGCCGCTGAAATTGCGAAGCTGACAGGCAAGGACTTCAAAACGGCAGAGAATAAATTCCACGCGCTGACCAGCAAGGACGAGATCGTCTTTGCACACGGCGCTTTGAAGGCGCTGGCCGCCGATATGATGAAGATCGCAAACGACGTGCGCTGGCTGGCCTCCGGCCCGCGGGACGGCCTCGGTGAGATCTTCATCCCCGAAAACGAGCCCGGCTCGTCCATCATGCCCGGCAAGGTCAACCCTACCCAGTGCGAAGCCGTTACGATGGTCGCCGTGCAGGTCATGGGCAACGATGTGGCCGTGTCCATGGCCGCGTCGCAGGGCAATTTTGAACTAAACGTGTTCATGCCGGTCTGCATCTATAATTTCCTGCAGTCGGCGCGGCTGCTGGCCGAGTCCATTGTCTCGTTCAACGACCGCTGCGCCTGCGGCATCCGCGCGAATCGTGAGAAGATGGAGCACAATCTGCACAACTCTCTTATGCTCGTCACGGCACTGAACCCGTATATCGGCTATGAAAACGCAGCCAAGACGGCAAAGAAAGCCTATAAAGAAAACATCTCCCTCAAGGAAGCCTGCGTGAGCCTCGGCTTTTTGACGGCGGAGCGCTTCGACGAGGTGTTCCACCCGGAGAACATGATCTGATGGGAGGGTCACAATGAATTACAGCTATTTCCCCGGCTGCACGCTCAAGACCAAGGGTGCGCAGCTGGACAGAGCCGGACGGCTTGCGGCGGAAAAGCTTGGCTTTTCGCTCTGCGAGATTCCGGAGTGGCAGTGCTGCGGCGCGGTGTATCCGCAATCAAACGATGAGATCGCCACGCGCCTTTCTTCCGTCCGTGCACTGATGGCCGCGCGTGACGCGGGCCAGCCGCTGGTATCCCTCTGTTCTGCCTGCCACCACGTTTTAAAGCGTGTGAACGGCGACATGCAGCACAGCGAAGACATCCGCACCAAGGTCAACAACTACTTAAAGCCGGAAACGCCTTATGCTGGTGAGACAAGGGTTCTGCACTATCTCGAGGTTCTGCGCGACGAGATCGGCTGGGACAAGGTCAAAGAGGCTGTCGTAAAGCCGCTTACGGGCAGGAAAATCGGCGCATATTACGGCTGCATGCTCCTGCGGCCCAGCCGTGAGATGCAGTTTGATGACCCGGAGAACCCGAAAATGCTCGAGGACTTCATCCGGGCTATCGGCGCGGAGCCTGTTATTTACGCACAGCGCAATGAATGCTGCGGCGGCTATATGGCAGTTGAAAACAACGCCTATGCCGCGAAGCAGGCACGGAAGATCACGGACAATGCGAAAGCGCAGGGCGCGGAACTTCTCATTACGGCATGTCCCCTGTGCAGCTACAATCTGCTGCACAATACAGACGGCAAGCTTCCGGTCGTTTACTTTACAGAACTGCTGGCCGAGGCGCTCGGCTGCGGGGAGGAGGACGCATGAACAATCAGAACATGATCGAAACCGTCACCCGCATCTCCGGCGTGAACCCCAGAAAGTGCATGCGCTGCGGCAAATGCTCGGCAAGCTGTCCTGCGTATGACGAGATGGAATACCATCCGCATCAGTTTGTCTCCATGGTCGAAAACGGCCGAATTGAGGAACTGCTTTCCTCGAAGGGCATCTACACCTGTCTGAGCTGCTTTGCCTGTGTCGAGCGCTGTCCCCGAAACGTCGAGCCTGCAAAACTCATTGAGGCCGTGCGCAATGCCGTGCAGCGCCAACAGGGCATGGATCACCTGAAGCCCGAGCGCATCCCGGAAATTCTTGACGAAGAACTGCCGCAGCAGGCGATTGCCGCGGCGTTCCGCAAATATAAAAAGTAAGGAGGGAACGCAATGCAGAGAATCGGCGTATTCGTATGCTGGTGCGGCAGCAATATTGCCGCGACCGTCGATGTGGAAACAGTCTCGCAGGCCCTTGCCAAGGAGCCCGGCGTTGTTTTCTCCACCAATTATCAGTACATGTGTTCCCAGACCGGCCAGCAGATGATTCAGGAGAAAATCCATGAATACGGTCTGACCGGCGTAGTCATCTGTTCCTGCTCGCCCAGAATGCACGAGCAGACGTTCCGCAAGACCTGCGAAAAAGCAGGTCTGAACCCCTATATGGTCGAGATCGCAAATATCCGCGAACAGTGCTCCTGGATTCACAAGGACAAGGAAGCCGGCACGGAAAAGGCGATCATTTTGGGCCGCGCCGCCATCGCCAAGGTGCATCTGAACGCGCCTCTGACCGCAGGTTCCAGCCCGGTCACCAAGCGTGCGCTCGTCATCGGCGGCGGCATCGCGGGCATCCAGACGGCACTGGACATTGCCGAGGCTGGCTTTGAGGTCGATATCGTCGAAAAGCAGCCGACCATCGGCGGCAAGATGACCCAGATCGACAAGACGTTCCCGACACTCGACTGCGCGGCGTGCATCCTGACACCGAAAATGGTTGACTGTGCGCAGAACGAAAAAATCCACATCTATTCCTATTCCGAGGTTGAATCTGTCGGCGGCTTTGTCGGCAACTTCCATGTGAAAATCCGCCGCAAAGCGCGCTTTGTGAAGGAGGACGTCTGCACCGGCTGCGGTCTGTGCACGGAAAAGTGTCCGCAGAAGAAGGTTCCAAACGAATTTAACCTCGGTATGGACAATCGCCGCGCGATCTATATCCCGTTTGCGCAGGCCGTGCCGAAGGTTGCGACCATCGATCCCAACTACTGCAGCATGCTCAAAAACGGCAAGTGCGGCGTGTGCGCGAAGGTCTGTTCCGCCGGGGCAATCGATTACAAGCAGACCGACACGTTCATTGAGCAGGAATATGGCGCCATCGTCGCCGCGACGGGCTTCAACCCCATCGATCTTTCCAAATTCGACGAATTTGCCTACAGCCAGAGCCCGGACGTCGTTTCCAGCCTCGAATTTGAGCGTCTCATGAACGCCGCCGGCCCCACGAGCGGCACGCTCCTGCGCCCGTCCGACGGGACACATCCGAAGACCATCGTCTTCGTCCAGTGCGTCGGCTCCCGCTGCGACGGTGTGGAGAAGGGCAAGCCCTACTGCTCCAAAATCTGCTGCATGTACACGGCGAAGCATGCCATGCTTTGCCGCGAAAAATACCCGGATACAGACGTATATGTGTTCTATATCGACGTGCGCACCCCCGGCAAGAACTTTGACGAGTTCTACCGCAGAGCCGTCGAGCAGTACGGCGTACATTACATCAAGGGCATGGTCGGCAAGGTCACGCCCGAAAACGGCAAGCTGAAGGTGCAGGCCTCCGATCTGCTGGACAACCGGCAGCTGCACATTGACGCCGACATGGTCGTGCTGGCTGCCGCCATCGAACCGGATAAGTCCGCGCGGCCGCTTGCGACCATGCTGACCGCCTCCATGGATACGAATGACTTCTTTACGGAGGCCCATCCGAAGCTTCGCCCGGTTGAAAGCCCGACTGCGGGCGTATTCCTGTCCGGTATGTGCCAGGGGCCGAAGGATATTCCCGAGACGGTCGCACAGGCGTCCGCCGCTGCGGCAAAGGTCATCGGACTTCTGTGCAAGGACAGCCTGACGTGCAATCCGTGCGTGGCGCAGCCGGACGAGATGATGTGCAATGGCTGCTCCAACTGCGAAAAGGTCTGCCCCTACGGCGCGATCAGCTACGAAAATCGTCAGGTCAATGACCATGGCATCCGGGAGGAGCGCCGTGTTGCCGTGGTCAACAGCGCCCTGTGTCAGGGCTGCGGCGCCTGCACCGTGACCTGCCCCAGCGGCGCCATGGATTTGCAGGGCTTCTCCAACAGACAGATCATTGCGGAGGTGGACGCCATATGCCGGTAACAAACGAAAACTGGAAGCCCACGATCGTGGCCTTCTGCTGCAACTGGTGCAGCTACGCCGGTGCGGATCTCGCCGGTTCCAGCCGGTTGGCTTATCCCGCGGACGTGAAGATCATCCGGGTACCCTGCTCCTGCCGGGTCAACCCCATGTTTATCCTCCGTGCCTTTGAAAAAGGCGCGGACGGTGTGATCCTCTGCGGCTGCCATCCCGGCGACTGCCACTACTCCACCGGCAATTACTATGCCCGCCGCCGGATGACCCTGCTGTTTTCCATGCTGGATTATCTGGGTGTAGAGGACGGGCGCACGCGGGTGGAGTGGGTCTCCGCCGCCGAGGGCGCAAAGTTCTCCGAAACCATGAACAGCTTTGTATCAGCCGTCCGGGCCCTTGGCCCGAGTGTGAGATTGGGGGATCTGAGATGCAGGAATTGATGGAAAAAGCAAAGCAGCTCCTTTCCTCCGGCGAGGTCGCCCGTGTGCTGGGCTGGCGGAAGGGCGAAAACGTCTGGGACGCGGAACCGGCCTTCTTCGAGACGGCGGATGCGCTGGACGGCTTCATCTACAACGGTTTCTGCGGCGCGAACCTCAGCAAGTACGTGATCGAAGCCGGGAAAAAAGAGGGAAAGACGCTGGTATTTTTGAAGCCCTGCGATTCCTATAGCTTCAACCAGCTCCTGCGGGAACACCGGGTCAGCCGAGAGAAAGCATATATTGTCGGCGTGGGCTGCAAGGGAAAGCTGTCGCTCTCCCAAATCCCCTTTGACGGGATCCTGAGCATTTCCGGTGCGGCCTACCCTGACCCCGCCGAAAATCTGACCGTCGAGACACTGTACGGCACGCGGACGCTGCCCTACAAGTCCGCCATGCTGGAGCGCTGCCATGTCTGCAAGGGTAAGGAGCATGTAATTTACGATGAGCTGCTTGGAGAATCCTCGGATACCGTGGACGCCGACCGCTTTGCGGAGGTGGCGCGGATCGAGGCACTGCCGTCCGAGGAGAAATTTGCCTTTTTTCGCAGTGAATTGAGCAAATGCATCCGCTGCAATGCCTGCCGGAACGTCTGCCCCGCCTGTTCCTGCCGGAAGTGCGTCTTCGACAGCACGGCCTTCAACAGTGAGCAGAAGGCCAATGTCACTTCTTTTGAGGAAAATATGTTCCATATTATCCGCGCATTCCATGTGGCGGGGCGGTGTACCGACTGCGGCGAGTGCAGCCGGGTCTGCCCTCAGGGCATTCCCATTCCCGACCTGTTCGCCTGCATGAACACAAAAAAGCAGTTCCACGACTGGAACAGCGACTATTACTACCACGACGTCCGCACCAAGAACGCCGCGAAAGCCTCCGACTGCCTCAAGTGCGGCCAGTGTGAAGACATCTGCCCCCAGCACCTGAACATTCGGGACTTACTGGAAGACGTGGCAAAGGTGTTTGAAAAGTAAGGGCGATTCATGCGCCATGGAAAGCCCCCTGTATACAGCAATCCCCCGGACATAGCTGGGTGTACGTAAGACAGTATTGCGCTAAGATTGACGAAGCGGCACGAAACCGCATGGAGCTGATCGTGCGGTCACTGGCAGAGCAAAACGGCGTGACCGAGCAACTGAAAGCCGAAAACCAAATGGAATGGGTGCGGCAGATGAACGCTTGCAAGGCACAGGCAGAGGAGATTGTGAAAGCGGAATTGATTTATGATTGAGCGAGGAAGTCCGGGCAGAAAACTGTTCGGACTTTTCTCATATAGTCCAAAGTTGCGGTAGAATTGTTCACAAGTTTTATGGTATAATTTGAATACGAAATTGAGCAACAAATCGGAATTTGTCTTGACCTTATAAATTTCCCCGCCTGATTTGCCCCGTTCATTGTCCAGATAGTGCATATAGCAGTGGTCACAGCCCTCACTGTATTTGCTGCAGCCATGCCAGGGATTCCAAATATCACTACTCATACCGATTCCTTTCCAGTTCGCAAATCAGACTGTGAGGCATTCTTCGTGGCCCACGTACCGCACCAATCCCATAGGCTTTCAGCTTCTCAAACGGGAGAAAAGACGGGTTGTACTGATCCAGCTTTTTCAATCTTATCACATGGTTCATATGTACGTTGCCATCATCATAATGGTAAGGAATATTGACTTCTGTAGCTTCGCACCGATATAGAACAGCGGAAACCGTATCATGGATGCACAGCTCATAGAGAATCTGTGTTTTCCACTTTCCCTGAAGCATCAGAAGCAGCGGCGTGACCGGGCTGTTGCCCAGATCGGTGACGATTCCCTTCTTGACATCGCGCAGATATTCCTCATATGTCATGATATGATCCATCTTGATTCCTCCTGTTTATAGCCTTGGTCAGTAGTTTGATACTATGTACGAACTTTCTGCGTACTTGCTTTCGTTTTCGGATACCGTACAATATTTATACAATGAATCGTCAAGAGAGGAGGCAACAAAGTGACTTCTTTAACCATAGAACAAAAAAGAGTGGACATATACCCAAGCGCAAAGCCGGGCAGCCCAGTTATCTATCTCAACACCTTTTCCAATGCCGTTAACAGTGTGTATAAAAACCTGATGGCGCTCGGCTGCCCAGATTTCTGTCTGGTGGCGGTCAGTGAGCTGAAATGGGATCATGACATGACACCGTGGTATATGGGGCCGATCTCTAAACACGATACGCCCTGCACCGGGGGTGCGGATGATTACCTGAAACTGCTTCTGGATGAAATTATGCCGGAAGCGGAAGCGCTCCTTCCCGGTGCGCCCGCCTGGCGGGGCCTCGCCGGTTACTCGCTGGCCGGGCTGTTCGCCCTCTACGCTCTCTACCAAACGGATGTGTTTGCCCGCGCAGCGAGTATGTCAGGTTCCTTCTGGTTTGAGGGCATCATGGAATATGTGTGCTCCCATGAGATGAAGCGCAAACCTGACTGTCTGTATTTTTCTCTCGGAGACAAGGAGAGCTCCACCGATAATCCGATTTTGAACGTTGTGCAGCAGAATACGCAGGAGATAGAAACACTGTGCCACGGGAAAGGCATCGAAACCACCTTCGTACTGAACAGTGGCAGCCACTATCAGGCGTGCAACAAGCGCACAGCGGCTGGCATTCACTGGATATTAAATAGATAAACCGACAAGGAGATAAAACGATGGATACGATTTATTCGCTTTTTCAGAAAGTAGTTAAAGAACATGAAAATGCCCCGGCTATCATTGAAAACGACCGCACCATGACTTTTGGAGAGCTGTCCAACATGGTGGATATGATCACGTGCAGCTTTCCGCAGGAAGTACACAGCATCGGCATCGTCATGCGTCACCGAACCGAGATGATTGCCTCGATTCTGGCGGTACTCAAATGCGGCGGCCGATATGTCCCAGCCGAGCCGGATTTTCCCACCGGGCGCATCCATGACATGATGACCGAGGCACAGGTGGATTTTGTGCTGACGGAACACGCCTTTGCGCCCAAACTGAGCAGTTTCCCCATCCGCTATACAGATTGTGAGATCTGCGGCGTGGAGACGCCCTCCTGGAAGCGCAATGCCATCGAAGACCCGGAACGCCCCGCCTATGTGCTGTATACGTCAGGTACCACCGGGCGGCCCAAAGGTGTCTGTGTCACCAACCGCAATGTTTGCCATTATGTCCGTGCCTTTGCCAACGAGTTCCATCCCGGCCCCGGTGATGTCATGCTGCAATATTCCGTCTGTTCTTTTGACATCTTTGTGGAGGAAGTGTTCACCAGTCTGCTGAATGGTGCCGCTCTGGCCATCCCCGCTGACGAGGATAAGGCCGACATCCATGCGTTGATGGCTTTTGTGGAACGCCACCATGTGACTATGATCAGCGGCTTTCCGTATCTGCTGGCAGAAATGAACCACCTGTCTGTCATTCCGTCCTCTCTGCGGCTGCTTATCAGCGGCGGCGATGTGTTGCGGGGCGTTTATGTGGATCACCTGCTGAACAAAGCAGAGGTTTACAACACCTACGGCCCCTCCGAGACAACGGTCTGCGCCTCCTATTACCGTTGTAATAGTGGAACTGTGCTGGAGGACGGTACCTATCCCATCGGTCATCCTGTACTAGGTGCGCAAATCAGGATTCTGGATCAGTCTGGCAACGAGGTTGCCAAAGGGCAGACGGGTGAGATTTGCATTTATGGCGGCGGTGTATCTCTGGGCTACATTGGCGACCATGCCGAGGAAAACAGCGCTTTTGAGCGGCAGCCGGACGGTAGCACCATGTACCGCAGCGGCGATTTGGGCTATATCCTGCCGGATGGCAACATTGCATTCCTGCACCGCAAGGACGACCAGATCATGATTTACGGCAAGCGGGTGGAACTTGCCGAGGTGGAGTCCCGGCTCTATCGGTGCAAGGATGTGCAGCAGGCTATTGTCCGGGCTTTTACAGACGAGGATGGACTGTCCTATATGACCGCCTATGTGGTGCCTTCCGACAATAAGCTGAAAGTCTCGGAAGTAAAAAAAGAACTGTCTGAAAATCTGACTTCCTTTATGATCCCAGAGTTCTTTGTGAAGATGAAGCAGATTCCTTTGAATGTCAACGGTAAGCCGGATGTGTCGAAACTGCCGGTGGTAATGAAAGCGGGGGCATTATAATGGAGATTCAGATCCGGCAGGCCACGATCCAGGACCTGAATGTATTGATGCAATGGCGAATGGAAGTCTTGCATGAGGTATTCTCCATCCCCTCGGAGCGGTCTGTAACAGAGCTGGAATCGGAAAATCGCCGCTACTATCAAACAGAACTGCCGCAGGGCGGACATATTGCCTGCTTTGCCTACGTAGGGGAGGAAATCGTCGGCTGCGGCGGGATATGCCTCTATCATGAGATGCCCTCACCGGACAATCTAAACGGGAAATGTGCCTACCTGATGAACATTTATACCCGGCCGCAGTTTCGCGGACACGGCATAGGGAACAGAATCGTCAGGTGGCTTGTAGAGCAGGCTCGTCAGCGGCATATTTCAAAAATTTATCTTGAAACCTCAAACAAAGGCAGGCCGCTGTATCAAACAATCGGTTTTGCCGATATGAAGGATATGATGAAACTGTCCCGTGAAAAATAAGCAAAATCAAAGGAGCATACATACAATGGAGCCAATCATCTGAAACGTTGAAGTAAAAAGCGTCCTCACAAAATCCAATTTGCCTGTGAGTGATTATTATTCGGTCAATCCTTATGTGGGCTGTGGCCACGGCTGCAAATATTGCTACGCATCTTTTATGAAGCGTTTTACCAATCACCCGGAGCCCTGGGGAGAGTTCATAGACGTTAAATTTTGGCCGGAAATCAAACACCCGGAGCGGTATGCAGGGAAAGAACTGTTTCTCTGTTACGTGACCGACCCATATCAGCCGCTGGAGGAAACCGCCTGCCGCACCCGCGCCATTTTAGAGCAGATGCAGGGCAGCGGATGTAGCCTCAGTATTGCTACCAAGTCTGACCTGGTGCTGCGTGACCTTGACCTCATTAAAACATTCCCCAATGTGCGGGTATCCTGGTCGATCAAACACACTGGACGAAGATTTTCGCGCTGATATGGACAATGCAGTGAGCATTGAGCGGCGGCTGGCCGCTATGAAAGCATTCCATGATGCTGGTGTGCGCACCACCTGCTTTATCTCGCCGATTTTCCCCGGCCTCACCGACCTGCCCTCCATCATCCACCGGGCGAAGAATCAATGTAATTTGGTCTGGCTGGAAAACCTAAACTTGCGGGGCGGTTATAAGAAAACGATTTTTGACTATATAACGGAAAAACATCCAGACCTGCTGCCGCTGTACGATACCATTTACAATAAAAAAGAACGCAGCTACTGGTCAATGCTGGATGCGCAGATGCGGCAGTTTTGCCAAGAGGAAGGGCTACTGTATGTCCGGGATGATGATTCCATCAAACGCCCGTTCAACGATCCGCCTATCGTGGTCAATTATTTTTTCCACGAAGAGATTATCCCTCGGCCAAAATGCAGAAGAACAGGTCATCAAAACTATATAGTAACATGCAGAAAGCTAGAAGTTGTAGAGGTGAGGTTATGAAACGCGCAGAATTAGAATCATTTATAATGGAGACATATAACGCTGAGACAGATTATCCGTGGCTCAAATATCCGAATTATGAGGTGTTCCGGCATTGTAATAATCGGAAGTGGTTTGCTCTGATTATGGATGTACCAAAGAACAAGCTGGGGCTGCAAGGCGAAGAAATGCTGAAAGTGGTCGATTTCAAATGTGACCCAATTCTGATTGGCACACTACGAGAGGAACCCGGCTTCTTCCCGGCGTATCACATGAGCAAGGATAGCTGGATTACTGTTGCACTGAATGGCAGCGTATCAGATGACAAAACCAAAATGTTGCTTGATATGAGTTATGAAGCAACGATACCCAAAACATGCAAAAAGAGATACTGACAAATTCCAGTTTGCCGAAATATATTTCTAACTTTCCCTATTTTACAGGCTTTCCAGCCTGTGCATTAGCGAAACGATATGTATTTTCCCTTATTTTTGCCCTTATGAGATAATCGTAAGGGAAATAAGGGAAAGTTTTATTTAGTCA
>ENA-ORSC01000556-ORSC01000556.1-human-gut-metagenome-genome-assembly--contig:-NODE-556-length-29251-cov-4.049322_pt1 | contig 29251 bp, 20 predicted proteins | sample MGYA00242178_ERZ509140 | MGnify/ENA primary metagenome ERZ509140 (study PRJEB26280, sample SAMEA2338681) | human gut metagenome | biome: human gut; feature: human-associated habitat; material: faeces... | reverse complement strand
GATGAAGCCTTTCAGTCTTTCCCATACATGAAGCAGTACGGTCTTAGCCTGAGGAACATGGTACTGAGGAAGCTCCATAACGAACGGAGCAGGCTTTCCGGAGAAAGGTTTGGTTTTCTTTAAGATAATGGCTGCCACAAGGACTGCTACAATGCCCATGAAGTACATTGCGGGAGCCATAAATCCGCCTGCTTCATAGCTGCCGGTTGCCCAGCTTGCCATTACGCCGCCCATCAGTGCGATAACAGGAAGCTTCGCGCCGCAGGGGATAAAGGTTGCTGTCATGATCGTCAGTCTTCTGTCGTTATCCTGCTCGATGGTCTTGGAAGCCATGATACCAGGGATACCGCAGCCAGAGGAGATCAGCAGCGGAATGAAGCTCTTACCGGACAGACCGAAATGACGGAACACCCGGTCCATGACAAAGGCAATACGAACCATGTAACCGCAGTCTTCCAGGATAGACAAAAACAGGAACAGGATTGCCATCTGAGGTACGAAACCAAGGACAGCGCCTACACCGCCGATTACACCATCCACAACAAGGCTTGTTACTACATCGTTGGTACCGATGCCTTCCAGGAATCCGCCTACGATTTCCTGAATGCCGCCAACGAAGGTATCATTTGTCCAGTCTGTTACAATCGTGCCGATCGTGGTAACAGAGATGTAATATACTACGAACATAACTGCGATAAAGATCGGGATACCGAGGATACGGTTTGTAACGATCTTATCGATTTTATCAGAAGTTGTCAACTTATCCTTGCCCTTTTTCACAGTCGTGCCGACAATCTTCTGAATGAATTTATAACGCTCATCGGTTACGATACTTTCCATATCGTCATCATGAGACTTTTCCAGACCAGCTCTTAACTCTTCGATCTTCTTTGCAGCGCTGTCTGTCAGCTTTACGCTTTCAGCAACCTTGGAGTCCTTCTCCAGGAATTTTACTGCATACCATCTCTTTTTGTTTGCATCGATGGAAGAAGGAAGAACTTCTGCTGCAGCGCTGACTGCATCTTCCAGATCCTTGTTAAAGATCTCTTTCGGAAGGTCTGCTTCTTTCTTCTTCGCGGTCTTGATCGCTTCGTCGATCAGCTTGTCAAGTCCTTCGCCCTTTAATGCAGAAGTCTCAACGATTGGACAGTCAAGGAGCATGGAAAGGCGGGCAACGTCGATCTTGATGCCTCTCTTTTCCAGCAAATCCGCCATGTTCAGCGCGATAACAACCGGAACACCGGTTTCAATCAGCTGAGTGGTCAGATATAAGTTTCTTTCAATATTGGTTGCATCCACCAGATCTACGATGACATCCGGATTCTCTTTTAACAGATAGTCACGGCTGACAACTTCTTCCAAGGTATACGGTGAAAGGGAATAAATACCAGGAAGGTCGGTTACGACTACCTCTTCCTTCACCTTTTTGCTTTTTAATTTACCTTCTTTTTTCTCTACGGTAACACCAGGCCAGTTACCTACATACTGATTGGCGCCGGTCAGCGCGTTGAACATGGTTGTTTTACCACAGTTCGGGTTACCGGCAAGCGCAATTCTAATTGCCATCTTCTCTTACCTCCTTAATCCCTCTGTAAAAATGCGGCTGTTTATTTTACCTGTACGCACTGTGCATCGTCTTTTCTGACGGTCAGCTCATAGCCTCTGACAGTGATCTCTACCGGATCTCCCAGCGGAGCAACTTTTCTGATGTAAAGTTCGCTTCCTTTGGTGATTCCCATATCCATAATCCGACGCTTATACGCACTGTCACCTTCAATCTTGGTTACAACAACCGTGCTTCCAACCTGTGCATCACGCAGTGTCATGGTCTTATCTCCTTTCCCTTAGCTCCTTTAATATATAGTATCGGCGATCATCAGATCACGATGTGCCGTGCCATATCTTCATTTACTGCAATTCTGGAATCCTTGACATTTACAATCAGGTTTCCTCCGATCGAAGATACAACCGTGATTTCCGTTCCCGCTACAAATCCGAGATTTTCCAGAAAACGTCTTGTCTCTTCGTTTCCGCCAACCTTCACGATCTTGTTGACTTCTCCCATCGTCGCCATTGTTAAAGGCATCTGCTCAACCTTCTTTCTTTTGCCATACTTCCGCTCATTTTTGCGCATGTCGCGTTTGTATCAAGTACACGCAGACGCAAATCTCACGATTGAAAAATTTACTTTTTCAATCTTTGTCTATCCTTCTTACTTCCAGACGCTAGTTAGTATATTCTAACGTTCGATAGATGTCAAGCACTTTTTTTATTTGTATCAAACTTATGATTCATATAGATAACTTATGTTATTTGATACTCTTTTTTGTTTTTCGATACCAACATTAGTCAGCGATGGAACGCAAAAAAAGAATGTGCCTTGGCACATTCTCGCGCCGAGGCGCGGGTGCTTTAGCAACCATCTACCCCTGCGCCGAGTGCGCATCCTCGCGGAGCATTTTGATCGTATAGAAGCGAAGTTTTCTATACGATCAAAAAGGGCTGTCGCACTAACGTGCGACAGCCCCATAGGATTCAGAAATGATATGAATTTAAAACAGTCATGGATGCTGCAGGGATTCACTGACCGAATTTCTTCATCAAAACCGGCATGAAGATACCGCCCTGTACGCTTCTCCCCATGAAGTGACAGTATTCGCCGGTTACGGTCTCGTACCAGTCAGAGAAAGGCACTCTGGTTGCGGTGGTTTCCAGATAGTGCGCAACCGGTGCGATCAGCGCCTGCGCCTCCTCGTCGGTCTTTGCCATCGATGCACACCATAATATCCAGTCGCTCTTGGTGTAATCCTTTCTGCTGTCCAGAGGCGTACCGTACTCGTTGGTCTTCTTGACATAGTATTTCAGCTCTTTCTCGTAAACTTCATCCGAGAACAGCTTGCTGCCAAAGAATTTATCCCATACAAGGTTGTATTTTAAGCTCCAGGTATCCGCATTACCGAAGGCCAGCACATAGTGGTCGTCTGCAATTGCGCGCTTCTCCCAGTCTTTTGCCATTTCAGCAGCCTTTGCATGATATTCTTCCGCTTCTTCTGTCCTGCCGAGCTGAGCTGCCAGACGCGCATAGGCCTCTATGCCCATGATCGCTTTTGCAGACAGATTTACATTGTGGGACAGATGTCCTGCAAAGTCGTCGGTGCACAACTGTTCGCCGGGGTCTGCACCGAATTTGACCAGATACTGTGTCCACTGCTTTAAAACAGCCATGTGAGGCTCTGCAAATAAAGCGTTTCCATCCAGCTTGCAGACAGCTGCCGTCATCAGCAGCATGTTACCACATTCCTCAACGGGCATCTGATATCTGAACTCGAAAATATCGGTTCCTGCAGGATACTGGTAGAACGGAGGGAAGATATCGTCGTTCCAGCCGGAGAACCACAGGTCGCCCTTCTTGCCGTTTAAGCCGTAAACCTGTCCCCATGCGTAAGGGTAACGTCCAACGTCGTGCGGTGCGAAGTCAAATTCCCAGGAATCGCAGGCAGCAAATTGAAATACCGGACGCAGCATGCCTTTGACATATTCGGTGTTGAACAGTAAGAACAGGGGAACAGAAGGATAACTTACATCAACCGTACCGATACAGCCGTTGGAGTCGTTTTCCTTGGACAGGAAAATGATATTGCCGTCTTCGTCAGTGATCAGCTTGTGCGCTGCGATGGCATGACGGTAGCTCATGTTGCACAGGAATGCGTATTTCTCGCCGCCAACCGCATAAGCTTCTTTTTCTACCTTTTCATCGACTGCTGCCGCATGCTTTAACGTCTCGTCGTGATCCGCAAACGCTGCGCCGATTGCATCCAGAATGGTTGCATAGGTGTTGGTCCAGTATGCCTTGCGCCACTGTCCGAAGTAGTTGATGGAAAGCAGATCATCATATGCCAAAATCATGCCGGCCTTGTCGTCATCCAGAGGCAGTCTGCAGATCAGCTTTTCATTTGCGGCATCGTAGGTGCATACTGCGCCTTTCTCTGAGGAGGCCACATAAACATAACCCCAGTCGATCGTTACATGGTCGCCGCTGCCGCCCAGAGGCTTCTGTGCTGCTCTGCCCATCTGTGCGTAGTTATATGCGGGCGCGTCGTTTTTTTCCGGACGTCTTGCGTTGCAGCCGATCAACTTCGCCTGCTTCTGACTTACCAGATCAGAGGCTACGACAAAGTCCACCCTTACGTCGCAGTTTTCTTTCTTTTCTACTGCGTAGTCGATATAGGTACAGGGTCTGGAAACCAGCGTCAGGTCATCCAGAAGCAAAGGGGAAGTAAACTTCACATTCAGGATGATTTTTTCATTTTCAAAGGTGTAGGTGGTGGAGGTCGCAGTTACGTCCACGCCGGTCTGACCGATCGTCTCGTGGAACTCCTTGTCGCCAAGAAAGCTGTAAACGACGCCATCCACATTGACATAGCCTCTCAGCTGCTGGCGAATCTGGCTCCAGTGCACAGGATCCTTGTCATACAGATGATCCGCGCCGGACCAGATAGAAAAATAAGGGTCGTGTGTGACTAACGGAATGCTTGCTGCTCTTGTTACTTTCATACGAAACTCTCCTTTTGGTTTTTTGCTGTATTCCTATCGTACTGACCTTTATCTTACGCAAAATCTGGCAATCCCGCACTAAGTATTATCACAGCAGTTTTGATAGGAGGGTTTGATTTTGTGGATATCGTTGGGGTGAGCGTAAAAGAAAGCAGATTTTGCAATGAAGTCTCTGCGCCGAGTGCGCATCCTCGTAGCGCGTTTTATTTCATAGGACGCATTTTCCTATGAAATGAAAACGCGCCGCCCACAAGGGGCAGCGCCATGGTTATTTTATTTTTTCCCGCTCTTTTACAAGCTCCTGATACAGCTCAAAAAGCGTCCAGCCGACATTATAGGGCGTAACGATCGCCTTGAGTGCTATCAAAATCCGGTTCTTTTTTAACAGCTCCAGCGCCGGGTCGATCATATCCGCCGTCGTCTGTGCGAACAAAAGCATATCCTCTCCAATTCGCGGCGGAAGGGCAAGAACGGGCAAAGGCGTTTCCCGATATCCGGAAACCCCCGCCAGGTAACCGATCTTTTGTCCGGTCTGCATGGCGGCAACGGGCACGAAATCGTAGCCCGCTGTCTTTGCCAGTCCTTCCAGTTCTTTTTTCTTCTGCGGATTGCCCGCATCAAAATAAATCAGCTTCATAACTCACCCTTACAGATACTGTTGTAAAAAAGCAGCTGACTGCTCCATAAATGCCACCTGATCTGCGGCATTAAAATGCTCAATCGCAAGATAATCCTCATAACCGCTTTCTTTCAGACGATCCAGAATCTCTTTCATCGGCAGATAGCCCGATCCGACTGCTGCCGCAAGAAGTCCACGATTGTATCTGTGCTCCCCGGTCAATGCAGGATCAGCGTTTCGATCCTTGCAGTGCACATGGACAATATAATCCTTCAGCACTTCATACGCCTGCACGGCGTCCTCGTCGCTGTACGCGAAGTTGCCGGTATCCAGCGTAAATTTCAGCCCCGGAACATTTTCCATAAACCACAGCAGCTGATACATTCTTGCAAACGGCTGTACCGGACCGTCAAAATCCTCCAGCGTCACAAGGATGTTCTTTTCTTTTCCATAAGCAACCAGCTCTTTTAATGCCTGCGCCATGTTTTGGATCGAGGCATTTTCAGACATGTAGGAATCCGTCTGCTCTTTCGACGCAGAAAGTGCGTTGAGTGCAGCCGCCTCGTTTTCCGACAGCTCGCCCGGAATAATCAGTACCTTGGACACGCCGAACTCTTCTGCGAGATCGATCTGTTTTTTTCCCTGCGCTGCATCCGGGTTGTGCCCGAAATCATAGAACGCATTGCTGCAGCTGACCTGCATATGGTTTTTCTCCAGCAGCTCTTTGATTTCTTCTTTGTTCTCGCGAAGCAGCGCATCTCCGATTTCAATCCCCCGAATGTTCCAGGATGCGCATTTCTCCATCAGTTCTGCCACACTTTTTCCAGACTGCTTTGCGCCCTCTAAAATGTGCTCATAAAATACAGCTGTTTTCATTTTTTGTTACCCCCTGCTTTTATTCATGACAATAGAATGCTCGCAGAGCGTGCATTCTATTGTTTATAACAACAGAACGTTCGCAGCGCATACATTCTGCTGTTATCTTTTCTCCCCTTTAAAGCCGCTTCCGGCTGCGCGATAGCTTCCCTCGCCGGAAGTTCTTCTTCTGCCGCCGTTTTCTGCCTGCCGTCTGTCCGATCTGCGGCTGTCGTTGCCAAAGCGTCTCTGTCTGCCGTCGCGTTCCGAACGGTAGCTGCCGTTTTTCTCTCCGAAGCGTCCGCCATTTCTCTGGTCGCGGTCATTGAAACGTCCGCCTCTCTGATCACGGTCGCCGAAACGTCCACCGTTTCTGCTTCCAGATCCATCCCGGCGTCTATCCCCAAATCTCCGTTCTCCATCGCGTCTGACTACTTTAGGCTCTTCTACGATTTCTTCCGGCTCACCGCCAACCTGCTCATACAAAAATGCTGCTGCCAGCTCAATTGCGGAAATGCCGGTTTCTTTTTCAAAGCGCTCTACCGCACGATAGCAGTCCGCGGTATTTGCTTCCTCCATCACCTCGCGGATTTTCTGGAGCACAGATGCTTCCTTATGCTGACGCACTTCTTCTCCGGAGGGAAGATGCTTTTCTTCCAGTTTTGTCTTGCAGACCCGCTCAATTTCACGGATTCTGAAGGACTCTCTGCGGCTTGCCAGCGTAAAGCTCATGCCCTCTTTTCCTGCTCTGCCAGTACGGCCGATACGGTGCACATAATATTCGATATCCTGCGGAACGTCATAATTGATAACGCCATCCACATCGTTTACATCGATTCCTCTCGCCGCAACATCCGTTGCGATCAGCATCTGGAGATTACCGCTTCTGAAACGGTTCATGACCGTATCTCTCTGTGCCTGGCTCAAATCGCCATGCAGCCCTTCTGCCGCGATGCCTCTGTTTTTCAGATTCTCTGCCAGCTCGTCCACCATACTCTTGGTGTTGCAGAAAATCAGTCCTCTTTTCAGGTTATAATATTCAATCAGCCTTGCAGCTGCAGCTTCCTTATCCGATCTGCGGATATAATAAAGATACTGCCGGATTCTTTCTACCGTCAATTCCTTTTTGACAACCTTTACCATTTCCGCATCGGTCTGGAACTGATCGGTGATCTGTAAAATCGGCTCCGGCATCGTTGCGGAAAACAGCGCCGTCTGGTGTTCGCACGGAATCTGTCCCAGAATCGCCTCCATATCTTCCCGAAAGCCCATGTTCAGCATTTCATCAGCTTCATCCAGAACGACCATTTTCAGGTTGTCTAAGCGGATCGTGTGGCGTCTCATATGATCCATCACGCGTCCCGGTGTGCCGACAATGATCTGCACGCCGCCCTTTAACGCCTTGATCTGTCTGTTGATATCCTGCCCTCCATATACGGCAAGCACGCGAATATTGTGCATATATTTTGCAAACTGTCTCAGCTGCTGAGCCGCCTGCATCGCAAGCTCTCTCGTCGGGCAAAGGATCATACCCTGCAGCGATCTGTCCTCTTCGTCAATCTTCTGCAGCATCGGGATTCCAAACGCGGCGGTCTTACCGGTTCCTGTCTGCGCCTGTCCGATCACATCTCTTCCTTCCAGAAAAACCGGAATTGCCTTTTCCTGGATCGGCGTCATATGGACGAAGCCCATCTCCTCCACTGCGCGCAAAATCCGCTCGTCAATTCCTGATTCTTCGTAACGTACCAATAATTCTCCCATTTAATCTCCTTTAATCTCTATCACTACAAAACTCTTCTGAGTTTACGCGCCTTATAGCGGTTTTGTCAATGAAAGATTGAAAAATAAACAGGAAAAAAGGATTCATCCCCAGCCTTTGAGAATGAATCCCCTGATCTTCTTTCTATCGAACTTCATCCGTTTCCCGGTACACCGGATACGGGTGTCCGTCTGTCATTTCCATTCCGGGTACGCTGTCAAACGCTGCAGATTCCTTTAGCTCCCGGTCGTAACGCTGCATGCCGCCCTGCCGCGACATCTGCTGCCGGCAGTTGCAGTCCTGCTGTTCCGACACAGGTCCGGCAGTTTCGCCGCTTCGCCGCTGCATCCCTGCTGCGTTCTCCCGCTGGCAGTTGCAGCCTGACTGTCCAGTCCAGCCATCATTTTCGCAGCTGCAACCATACTGCACCCTGTCGCCGTTTCTGCAGCCACAGTCCGTATCCCGTATACGCATATCCTGCTGTCGGTTATCTCCTGCGTCTCTTCTTTCGTTCCAGTTTGCGCAGTCCGTCCGATTCTGACAGCTGCAGCACATCAGCAATACCAGCAAGTAAAAAACGTTCATCGTTTTCCCCTGTTTCAAACAGATCTGATATCACTGTATGCAAACCTTTCTGGCTCTGTGTCTGTCCGCCCGGCTGTACATCAGAAACTATGTCTGTCTGCCCGACGGCCTTTTTTCAAAATTCTGCGAACATAAGCGAACGTCTTTTCCTCGCCCTCTTCTGCCAGCATCGTCAGAAGGTGCTCCAGCTGCCGTCTCGTCTGTATGTGCATAAACGGCGGCTCTTTTGCATTTTTGTAATACGCGAGAGGATCGCTGTCTTTATAGGCGCTTCCCCGGTAGGTTTTGGACGCTGCAATCCGGTCCATCAGCATTTCTGCCACATATTTGCGAGGCATCGGCACCGGAGCCATTCCGCCCTCAATGCTCTGCGTGCTGTAATCCACCCAGTATTCGTAATGATGCCTGTTGCGTCCTTTATGATGCAGCCATGCAGAAGAATACCCAATATCCTCCCGCTCCGCGTTGTTCGGGCTTCGATTTCCCTGATAATATTTTGCTCCGACCCTAAATTCCGTCCAGGAATATTTGGAAAGGTCATGACAGATGCCCTGCCGGTACAAGCCGACCGCAAAGCATCCTTTCATCACCAGATACTTATGATAGGTAATCGTCTTAAAATGCTGTAACGCTTTCACTTTTCTTTTCTTTTCTTTCCTTTCCTGACCGGATTTCCTGTGCTTTCCAGAACCTGGATGCAGCGTCCCGGAACGGTGATGGATTTTGTCAGCGGATCAGCCTGTGTTTCCACCACATCTCCCTGCGTATCCAACACCTTTTCCCAGCGCATGCCTGCCGGAAGATCAGGAAGCGCCAGCCGCTGGGGCTCCCAGTGCATGTTCATAGCGATATAGAAAAAGTCATCCTCCTGTGCACGGTCTTTTGGGGCATAACGACCGCAGTACATCAAACCTGCCTCCCGGTTTAACCGGTCGGCCATCAAGCGCCATGCATCCTTTCCATGATAAGATAAATCCGGATAGCCGCACGCCGCATAGTCCATCAGCGTCAGCTCTCTGCTCTGGTGGAGTACCGGATGCGCTTTCCTCAGTGCAATCAGTTCCTTTGTATAGTCCAGAAAATCCTTATTTTTCTCCGTAAGCTTCCAGTTCAGCCAGCTGATCTCGTTGTCCTGACAGTACGGATTGTTGTTGCCCTCCCGGCTCTGTCCAAACTCGTCCCCGGCTGTCAGCATCGGGGTCCCCTGCGACAACAGCAAAAGCGCCAGTGCGTTTTTCATCTGCCTTTTGCGCAGCTGCAAAATTGTCCGCTTGCGGGTAGGTCCTTCCACGCCGCAGTTCCAGCTCGCGTTGTAGGGATTTCCGTCCTGATTTTCCTCCCCGTTTGCCTCGTTATGCTTGCGGTCGTAGGAAACCAGATCCGCCAGGGAAAAGCCTTCATAGCTGGTGATATAATTGATCACGCCGTTCTGCACCGGGTTGCAGCGCATTCTCCGCAGCGCCTGATGCAGCGTATCCTCGTCTCCCTTTAAAAAGCGACGCATGTCATACTGAAATTCATCCCGGCATTCCGCCAGATTGCGCACGTCCGGAACCTGCCCCACCGGATAAATCTCTTCATACGGAAATCCGTAATAAATCAGCTTCGTATCCGTAAGCATCGGGTCAGCTGCCAGAATTCCCACCGGAATCTGTTCTCCCATCAGATGCACGCCGTCGATATGGTACTCGCACACCCAATATCGGATCACTTCCAGGATCATCTCCCGATTGATTTCTTTCGGAAAATAGAACTGCAGAATTACCTCCATTCCCTCTGCGTGGAACGCACGCACCATTTCCTTGAATTCCAACACAGGATCCTTAACGCTGTATGACGCTTTCGGTGCGAAATAATAGCCTTTTTTAAAGCCCCAGTAATTGATCCGCGGCAGGGTTTCCTCCACAGGATTTCCCTCCTGATCTTTTGCCGGATAAGCATTCTGCCGCAGCGGCTTTACCGCTTCCAGTTCTGTGAATTCATACACCGGCATCAGCTCCACTGCCGTTACCTGCAGCGATTTTAAATAGGGAATCTTCTCTGCCAGACCAGCAAACGTCCCTTTCGCCGTCACGCCGGAAGACGTGTGCTTCGTGAACCCTCTGACATGCAGCTGATAAAAAATGCTGTTCTCATAAGGGATCTGCGGGCGTCTGTCATTCTTCCAGTCAAACGCATCCTCTGTGCTGTCGCTGCGAAGAGACGGGGAAATTTTTTTGCCCCATTTCTCATTGCCGCAGATTCTGTGCGCCTTCGGGTCTGTAATCACCTCTTCGCCACAGTAAAAATTATATTCATACTCCTGCGCATCCAGCCCGATCAGCTTCATGCAGCAGATTTTTCCGATTCGGTCTTCTTCCCGAAATGCCAGCCGTCTGGGCGCACCGCCTCTTCTGGGATACAGAAGGACCCCGCACTCTTTGTTGCGTTCCAGCACTGCTGCGAGATTGATGCTGCCATCCGCATTTTCCGTCCACCCCAGCGGATACGGTTTTCCTTTTTCCATTCTGATCTCTTTTGTTTCTTTCACGTTCCTGTTCCCGCCTTCTGACCTTTTTTCAATCCTGTTTCAGTATAGCACAAATAATTCTTGCATGCCACCGCAAGTTACGGTATGATAAGCGTGACAGGCATGTCTGATTATCGCGCGCTCTGACGCGCCTTTTAAGAAAGGATATCATCCATGGGTAAGGAACAGTTTGAAGAAATGGACGAAGAAATGACCGTAGAACTGGAGCTGGATGACGGCACGAATGTAACCTGTGCCATCATTACCATTCTCGAAGTAGAGGGCAAGGATTACATCGTTTTGATGCCGCTTGACGAAAACGGACAGAACGATGACGGAGAGGTTTGGTTCTATCGTTACTCCGAGAATCCCAATGACCCCAACGAAGAGCCTCAGCTGGACTACATCGATGACGATGCAGAGTATGAAAAGGTAGAAGAAGCGTTTGACGAATACCTTGACAGCTGTGAATTCGATGAGCTGGTTACTCTCGACGGAGAAGCAAACGAATAAAAACGAAACCAAAAGAACTGCCGTACCGGAGCTTTTCCATACAGGAAATGTTCCGGACGGCATTTTTTCATTCCTGACATAGCAGTTCTCTGCGGTTTCGTTTCTACCGTTTCGGCTCCTTCCACCCACACTCAGCAAGAAACCGGGACGCAAACCCCGGCGTTTCCTTCGTTCCTTTCGTATACGATAGATACAGCTCTTTTTTCGCCCGTGTCATTCCAACGTAGAACATCCTGCGCTCTTCCTCCAGTGCCGCCTGATTCTTGCTCTTTTTGTGTGGGACGACGCCCTCCATACAGCACGGAAGAAAAACGGCGTCGTATTCCAGTCCCTTCGAACCGTGCATAGTGACAAGCTCGGCAATTGGGAGTGTTGTGAATGCTGCACCCGTTGTGCCGCTGGCAGCCGTGTGCTGCCGTGTCTGCTGCGTCCGCCATGTTCTGATCCATCTGGTCTTCATATGCCGTCATTGCTTCCTCAAGCTCCGTCAGGCTTTGAAATTCCCGCGCCTGTTCCTGAAAAAAGTCGGCGGCTTCCAGATCCCGTTCCAGCTTTCCGGCTGCGTGTGCCCGGGCTCCTGCAGGTGCCCTCTCTTGTCCCTGCCGTGATTCTCCCGCCGACGGCGTCTGCCCGGCATTCTCTTTTAACCACGCATCGTATCCCATTCCGCGGCGGATATAATGAACTGCCGCATATAAATCCATTTTCGCCAGCCGTGAGATATCCGCTTCCAGACGGTGCAAAATCTCCTGCATATACGGCTTCTGTGCATACGCCCGGCGCAATGCTGAAAATGAAATTTCTGCATCCGGCAGCATCTGGCGAGACAGATAGCGGCATGGGCGGTTCATAATTCTCAGGAAATCCTTCCGTTTCCGCCCTTCCATCGCAAACTGCAAATAAGCGAGTAAGTCCTGACAGACCGGGGTTTCATACGGATTTTTCGGCTTTTCTTTCCAGAGATAGGGAATATTTCTGCACTTTAGCGCTGTTGCCAGCCACACTGCATCCGCATTCGTCCGAAAAATCGCCGCACAGCTTTTTCCCTGCCGCAACGTCTTCCCGATTTCATCTGCGACTGTCTCAGCCTCCTGCCTCCGATCTTGAAAACCGCAGACCAAGACGCTGCGATCCGTGCTTAAGGGCAACCAGCTCGTGCCGAAAGCAGCGGCGGAAATGCCTGATGCGGTGCCGGTTGGAATGGGTAAAGTGCTTTTTTCTCCCTGCATCCGGCGCGCCCCCTGCGTCGCTTCTGGCACAAAGCACACGTCCTGCCTCTCATCCGACGTGCTCTGTCCAGCCACGATCTGCTTCGGAAATCTCTCCCGGTTTTGCCCGATCAGCTTTCCTGCCGTCTCCACAATTCCGGCGCGGCTACGATAATTGACCGACAGAAAAATCTGCTTTGCTTCCGGAAAATCCTTTAAAAACTGACGCATAATCGCCGGGTCAGAGCCCCGAAAGCCGTAGATCGCCTGATCATCATCTCCAACGACAAACAGATTTCTCTTTCCACCGCAAAGCAGCTTTACTGCTTCATACTGTGCTGCGTTGATATCCTGAAACTCATCCACCAGAAGATAGGAATATTCCCGCTGCCAGCGCGCAAGTTCTGCCGGATTTGTCCGGAATAAATGACAGACCGCCGCCGCAAAATCGTCCAGATCAAGCTTCTTTTCCTGTGCAAGCTGCTTTTGAAACGATACGAAAATCCGCATAAATTCCTGTCTGCTGACGTATTCACTTGTAAAATCAGCTGGAAGCTTCCCGATATTTTTGATAAATCCGATTTCTGAAAGAAGTCCCTGCTCCCATTCCTGGTCCATTTTCCCATCGTTTTGGGCATAAAATTTTTTCGGAAGCGTAAGCAGAGCCGCACGCAAATATTCTCTTTTCTCTTTTTCTTTCAAAATGCTCGACCCATTATAATGACAGGATGTTTTTAAAATGTGAAAAAAGACGGCATGAAATGTGCCGAAGGTGACCGGAAAGAACTGATTGTCCATCCGGGCAAAGAAACGGTCCCGCATCTGCCGGGCTGCCGCTTTTGTGAATGTAATAACTAAAATGTGGGACGGATCTGCATGATGGACTTCGATCAGATACCGTACCCGTTCGACCGTTGTAAAGGTCTTACCGGAACCCGGACCGGCAAGGATCAGTGCCGGTCCGGTATTGTGGGCAATCGCCCGTTGCTGCTGTTTGTTTGCCTGCAAAAAATACTCCTGTTTATGCCTGCTCCAAAAGTTCGATTCCCTTGCGGATTCTGGACAAAGATTCCTCTTTGCCAAGGATTTCCATGATTTCCGTTGCGCCTGCAGGAGTCATCTGCTTACCGGAAACCGCAGTACGAACCGGCCACAACACATAGCCGTTCTTGCAGCCCTTTTTCTCCACATAGGAAAGCAGAAGCGCATACAGTGCGTCGTTGGTATAGTCCTCCTGCTCTTCCAACAGCGGAAGCAGTTCTTTTAAAACCTCCAGAGCGCTTTCTTTGGTTGTCTTCATCTTCTTATGTACATACATGGCAGGATCATATTCCGGAAGGGTCTCGAAGAAATCTACCATCTCTTCGATTTCAGGAAATACTTCAATTCTTGTCTGAACCATGTCTGCGATCTTATCCAGATCCTGTCCCTTTGTCAGAGCCTTTTCCAGATAGGGCTTTGCATGCTCCATAAAGGTCTCATGATCCATCTTCTTGATATATTCGCCGTTCATCCATTTCAGCTTGGTATAATCAAATACTGCAGGGGATTTCGACATCCGGTGATAATCAAATTCCTTCACCAGCTCTTCCAGAGAAAAGATCTCATTCTCGCCCTCCGGGCTCCAGCCAAGCAGCGCCACAAAATTGACAACGGCCTCCGTCACAAAGCCCTGATCGATCAGATCCTCGTAGGAGGAATGACCGCAGCGTTTGGAAAGCTTGTGATGCTCCTCGTCTGTGATCAGCGGACAATGAATGTATACCGGCACCTTCCATCCAAAGGCATCATAAAGTCTGTTATACTTCGGAGAAGAGGAAAGGTATTCATTTCCGCGTACAACATGGGTAATGCCCATCAAATGGTCATCTACAACGTTTGCAAAGTTATAGGTCGGATAGCCGTCGGATTTGATCAGGATCATATCGTCCAGCTCGGAATTCTCTACCGTGATATCTCCGTAAATCTCATCATGGAAGGTTGTGGTTCCCTCCGTCGGATTGTTCTGACGGATTACATAAGGGACCCCTGCTGCCAGCTTTGCTTCTACCTCTTCTTTGGATAAATGCAGGCAATGCTTGTCGTATACATTGATTTCCTTGCCTGCGACAACCCGGTTTAAGGTTGCCAGACGCTCTTTATCACAGAAGCAGTAATAAGCTTCGCCTTTTGCGATCAGCTGCTTGGCATATTCCAGATAAATTCCGCTTGCCTGACGCTCGCTCTGAACGTAAGGGCCTACGCCGCCGTCTTTATCCGGACCTTCATCATGCACCAGACCGGTCTTTTCCATCGTACGATAAATGATATCTACTGCGCCTTCTACATAACGCTCCTGATCGGTATCCTCAATTCTAAGGATAAAGTCTCCACCTTCGTGTTTTGCCACCAGGTATGCGTACAGTGCCGTACGCAGATTTCCTACATGCATCCGTCCGGTCGGGCTGGGTGCAAAACGGGTTCTGATCTTTGTCACTTTTTCATCCTCCATGAACGAAACCGTCTCTTTTCCCCGAGACGGTTTCTCTTTTTTTGTTTGTTGATCTATGGCTTTCGGAAAAGCTCTGCTGCCTCCGCAAAATTTACTTTGCCTCGTCCATCGCGTTCTGTGGCGGAAGCTTTCTTTCTGCCTCATTCTGGAAGCTGCTCAGTGCTTTTTGTGCCTGCAAAATTGCAACATTGGTACCAGCACCTGCAATACAGCCGCCGGGACACGCCATTCCTTCAATCAGGCAGCCGTTTTTCTTACCCAGCTTTGCAAGCATCAGGATCTTTTTACAGTCTGCGAGACTTTCGACATGCTCAATATGAACGGTTGTATCCGGATAATACTCCTGTACACACTTCTCGATAGCACTTGCCACACCACCTGACGCAGCATACCCACGACCTGCTGAGGTCGCATCCATAATCGGTGTTTCTTCCTCTACCTTTGTAATATCAATTCCCTTTGCTTCAAACATACCGGTAAGCTCTTCAAAGGTAATGACAAAATCCACATCGGAACGAACGGATCTTCTGGAAGCCTCCAGTTTTTTTGCTACGCAGGGACCGATAAACACAACAGATGCATCGGGATGCTCTTTTTTGATGACACGTGCAGTCGCTACCATAGGTGTCAGGGCGTTGGAGATTTTATCGATGGTCTCCGGGAAGAATTTCTTTGCCAGCATTGACCAGGAGGGACAGCAGGACGTCAGCAGAAACGGCAGTTCGCCGGTTGCCACTTCTTTCACATAATGCTCCGCTTCTATTGCCGCTCCGATATCGGCTCCGATGGCGGTTTCATAAACATCTGCAAAGCCAAGCTGCTTTAACGCGGTCTTGATCTTCCCAGGCGTCGCTGCAGGACCAAACTGACCGACAAACGCAGGCGCTACCTGTGCAATGATCTCTCTGCCGGACTCAAGGGCATGGATCAGCTGAAAAATCTGGGATTTATCTGCAATTGCGCCAAAGGGACAGCTTACCATACACTGGCCACAGGTGACACACTTCTCGCTGTCGATAACCGCCCTGCCGGCCCCATCGCTGCCGATCGCACCCACACCGCAGGCTGCGCTGCAGGGTCTCTGCTGATGGGAAACTGCATCGTAGGGACACACTGATTTACATTTACCGCAGCGAATACATTTGCTCTGATCAATGACCGACTTGCCATTTACGGTGCTGATCGCCCCTCTCGGGCATACAACCTGACACGGATGTGCTACACACCCCATACAACGGTCTGTTACACAATATTCATTTTCAGGGCAGGCATTACATGCCGAGGGAATCACCTGGATCATCGGAGGCTCGTAATATTTTTCGTCAATATTGCTCTCCTCCAGCCCCTGTGTCACATGCACCGGTGCGTCTTCCGGGCGAAGCGACAGCCCCATCGCAAGCCGGATCTGCTCTCTTACTATTTCACGCTCCCGGTAAATGCTTTCCCGATAAATCGGAGTTTCAGGATTCACAATTTTATAGGGTAACGCTTCTACATCATCATTCAGATTGTCAGAATGATATGCAAGCTGCGCGATCTCTTTAAAAATCTCTCTCCGCATTTTTCTGACAGGTGTATCAATTCCTCTCATGACTACCTCCATTGGCACCTTTCCTTTTTACCGTATTTTATTTTTGCACAAACCCTCGGTAAAATCAAGCCCCTTTCGCTTCCCGCACCGCTTCTGTTACCTCCAGCGTAATCTGATCTCCGCCCGCTTCCATCCATTCTTCCACAAATCTGTCAAATTCATCCAGCTCCTTCACTCCTGTGATGATTTCCAGATATAGCTTCTTTTCCATTTCCTGAAGCTTCGACCATTTCGTCTTCATGGTTTCCGTCTCCCCGGAAAAGACAGTACTGCACACCTCCAGATCCTTATTATCCAGCAGAGCACAGGCACGGATCCTGGATTCATAAGCCGCCCAGGTTTCCGCGTCTGCAGACTGGGAATTTTCCAGATAATCTTTGCATTTTTCATAATAGGCATATTCGAGAACCTGCAGCTCATCCGGATCCTTTTTCCCGGTCAGTGCACCGTTAATATCCTCATAGCAGCGATGCAGCGCATCGCTGTAATCAATATTGATGGAGATCGGCCGCGCCGTGGAATCCACATTGGTCTGAAAATAATAAGCAAGTTCTTCGTTGTATCGTCCTTCTGTACGCATTTTATCGAACATCACGCTTGCCATTTTAAATACGATCTCCGGATGCTCAAAGTCTTTTCGCACCACAACGTATTTGTAGCTCGGATTCTGATCATAATACTGCAGCTTTCCATCCTCTGTCGTCCGGATCAGATAGGGCTCCCATACCGCATCCGGGTTTTTCTCCATCGCTTCCATCAGCGGATTGTTCGGCGCCCACCAGGGACCGAAAAACGAACCGCACTTTCCGTCTACGATCAGTTCCGCAATATTTGCCATCGTACGGAGCATAAAGCTATCATCCAGCAGCTTCTCTTCATACAATTTTCTCACTTCGGCAAGTGCCTCTTTTACCTGCGGCTGCACCGAGCCGGAAACCACTGTGCCGTCCTCCTGCAAAATCCACTGCTTTGGAAATGCACTATAGGATGCAAAAAGTGTATTCAGCTGAAATTCATAACGATATCCTGTTTCTCCGGTCAGATCGGAATGGCACACCAGGCCAATGGTGTTGCCTTCTCCGTTATTTCCGGGATCCTGTTCCACAAATGCCCGTACGATCTCCACAGCCTCCTCCATCGTATCCGGTGCTTCAAGTCCCAGCTCGTCCATCCAGTCCCTGCGCAGCCACAGCAGATTCGGACCGTCTACAAAACTCGGCTCCGGAAGCGCCATCAGCCTTCCGTCGATCATCGCTGAATCCAGCGCAGACACCTCGTAGCTGTCATACATTGCCTTTATCCCGTCGCTGGCGCAGTTTTCCAATGCCTCGCTCAGATCAGCAATCATTCCCCCCTCGGCAAGCCGGATCAGAGTCTCCCGATCTTCTATGACCATGACATCCGGAAGCTCTCCCGATGCGATCGCCATATCAACGTTTACCGTATACTGATCCTCCATTGCCTCGAATACATCCTTGTTCTGGATATTTAAGCACTCCCGGAGATATCTCGTATAAACGTTATCTTCATAGGTGTCCCGTTCCGGCATATTGGAACGATTGCCGCCGGTCATCTTTCCGAGGGTATAGGTGATCAGCTCCGGATATTTTCCGTAAGGCGTGTTTTTTGCCTCCTCCCATGCCTGCAACTCTTTCTCCGAGGATTCTCCTGGCCGTGCCATCTCAGTGCCTACGATCTGTCTGCTGCCGCATCCAAAAAGTGCTGTACAGGCTGGCCCTGCCGCCAAAATAGCAGCCAGCCAGCGTTTTCGTCTCATTCTTTAATCCACCCCGCTTTGTTTCAGGATCACAATTCCATAGGCGGGCAATTCCAGCTTGTTATTCTCCAGCTTTTCCTGCTGGTCTCCAACGTTTAAACTGCCCTTTAGAGTATAATTATAACCTTCCGGAAGGGCTTGCTGCAAGTCTATTTCCACAGATTCCGTTGCATTATTACATAAAATTACACTTACCTTTCCTTCCCATTCTGTCAAAAGCACACCGATATCTTCCGGAAGCTCTCCGTCCGGAACACTTATACTTCCCCTCGCGATTTCCGGATTGCTTCTGCGCAACTCGATGGCGTTCTTATAATACTGTAAAATGGACCCCGAATCCTTTTCCTGCTCCTCCGCAGACGGAAACTTCTGCTCCACTGCATCTGCTGTCTGAGGCGCATCCGGTGTCTTAGACAAATCCTGTGCAGACCAGTACATTGGAAGGCGCTTGTTTTCATCCTTTGTTCCGGAGCTCTTCATCCCCAGCTCTTCTCCGTAATAAACAAAGGGACTGCCCGGCATCATCATCATCAACCCTGCAGCAAATTTCATCTGCTCTTCGTTGTTGACGCACTGGGCGCTGATCCTGGTGGTATCGTGATTGCTGATAAACGGTGCATCAATATAATCCGGATTTGCCAGTCTGTCTGCAGTCTGCTGCTTTACCATCCAGGAGAAAAACTGCTGGGGCGTCACTCTTGCCTTGGCAGTCTTTATGATCGCGCCATCCTGCTGTGACGCCGGGAAATTAAATAAGCTGTCGATCCCGCTTTTGTAATATTCCTGCAGCACTCCCTGTCCTTCCCAGACCTCGGCTACCAGATATGCCTCCGGCTTTACACTTTTCACGTAGGTTTCAAACCAGTTTAAAACCTCTATATTCTTTTCTGCGTATCCTGTAAAATATTCCTTCGCCGCATCCAGTCTGAAGCCGTCTGCACCCTTCTCCAGCCAGAAGGAGGCAACCTGCTCCAGCTCTTCTCTGACCGCTTCACTATTCAGATTCAGATCCGGCATACCATCCCAGAAAACCCCCTCATAGTACCAGTCCGAGCTGCCTATCTGATACCAGTTTGGAGTTTGTGCCTGATCCTTTGCAAAATTATAATAGTTCACATACTTGCACTCGTTTTCGTCCGGTTCCTTTTCTCCAAGCTGCTCCAAATAATCACAGGCCTCCAAAAACCACGGATGGCTGCTGGAGGTATGATTGAACACCAGATCCATAATCAACCGGATATTGCGTTTGTGACATTCCTTAAGCAGTGTCTCAAAATCCTCCATCGTTCCAAAGGACGGATCGATCCCGTAATAATCTGTGGCATCATATTTGTGATAGGTCGGTGACGGCATGATCGGTGTAAGCCAGATCCCGGTAAAACCCATATCTTCGATGTAATCCAGCTTTTCTGTGATTCCGCTTAGATCGCCGCATTTGTCTCCGTCACTGTCGCAAAACGAACCGACAAAAATTTCATAATAGCAGCGGTATGCATCGTCCGGCTCCCTGACAGTCTCCGTCGTTTTCCCGCATCCTGAGAGCAGCTGACAAAGAAGCACTACGCATAGTATTAAACTCAGTCTCTTTTTCATCCCTATATCCGCCTTTCTGCAGATCTTTGTTTTCAGTAGCAAAACAGGCGAAAACGATATTCGTTTTCGCCTGCTGTAAAACTATTTTCGGCTGTCTGCTGTCAGTCCTTACAAACTGCCATCAGCCCTTAACTGCTCCGGACATACCTTCTGCATAGTATTTCTGCAAATTCAGGAACAGAATAGCGATCGGAATGGAAACGCAAACTGCGCCAGCTGCGAAGCAGGCATACCAATTTACGATATTTTCCTTGGTCAGCATCGTGTACAGACCGATCGCAACCGTATAATATCTCGGATCCGCACCTGCAATTACCTTTGCGAAGATGAAATCCAGCCAGGGAGCCATGAAGGAAGTCATGATCGTGCTTACAATGATCGGTTTCGACAACGGCATAATGATCTTGGAAAAGACATCCCATTTCGTTGCGCCGTCCACGATTGCAGCTTCATCCAGTGCCTTCGGAATCGTATCAAAGAAGCCCTTGGATACGTAAAAGCCCAACCCCGCACCGCCGGAATATACCATAATCAACGCCAGGAAGATCATGGGACCCTTGGTCAGTCCAAAGCCCTTTAAGATATAATAAACGGCGATCATGGACATAAAGCCGGGGAACATACCAAGAATCATGGCAACATTCATATAAGGCTTACGGATCTTAAACCGGAGTCTGGACAGACAATAGGAAATCGCCAAAACAAAGAATGTTGTCAGGATACAGGAACAAATTGCTACAAACAGCGTATTCAAAAACCACTTCGGGAAATTGAACAGTGCAGTATCTGTAAACAGCTTCACATAGTTTGCCATCGTAAACTTTTTAGGCCAGAACGATGTGATATACTGTCCTTTCTGTTCTCTGAAGGATAACAGGACTACCCAGAAAATCGGGAATACCCAGATCACGGAAAGGATCGTCAGAAACAAATGCACAAGCACATTGGTGACTTTCTTTTTAATGCTTGCTGAATTCTGTCTGGTGTTTTTCATGAGAATCCCTCCTCGTTTTTATAGGATCCGGTCCGTCTGTACGTTATCAGAGACAACGTCGCCATCAGGACAAAGGTCAGGATACCGATTACGGCACCCAGGTTATAGTCCTTATTATCAATTGTCAGCTTGTACAGCCAGGTAACGAGCAGATCCGTCTTACCCGCAGTACCGCGGTAATAGGTATCGCAGGCCGGCGCGCCGTTTGTCAACAGGTAAATAACGTTGAAGTTATTGATATTCCCTGTAAAGGTTGTAATCAGATTCGGCGTCATGACAAACATCATGTACGGCATGGTGATCTTAAAGAAGGTAACAAACGCATTTGCGCCGTCCACCCTTGCCGCTTCGTACAGCTCTGCAGGAATATTCTTCAAAATACCGGTTACTGCAAGCAGCGTATAAGGAATGCCGACCCAGAGGTTGATGACAATAACTGTCACTCTCGCCCAGGTCACATTGGTCAAGAACGGCAGCGGTCCTACACCGAACAGTTCCTTTAACAGCAGATTGATTACACCGTGCTCCTGGATCATGGTATTGACTACCAGCAGGGATACAAACTGAGGCACAGCGATGGTCAGTACGAAGATAAAACGCCAGAAGGCTTTGAACTTCGTCCCATCCCGGTTGATGATGATCGCCAGGATAATACCAAAGATATAGTTTAAGAAGGTTGCAAAAATAGCCCAGATGATCGTCCAGCCAAGCACCCTCCAGAAGGTCTCTCCAAGTGCTCCGCCTGCATTTAATACTCTGGCAAAGTTCTGGAAGCCTACCCAGTCAAACAACTTACCTGGCGGCAAATGATCACGGTCATAATTGGTAAATGCCATCAGGATCATGAATACCAGAGGCATTACCGTAAACAATATAATTCCCAGGAACGGGAAAAGCAGGAAGAGCTGATACATCCTGTTATCTTTCAAGTCTTTTAAAATCTGGCCGAAGGTAATCGGCTTCTTTCCTGCTTCCTGTGCTTTCTGCGCAATATAGGAGGAGCGAATTGCAGCTCGCCACAGCAGGATAAATCCAATTGTCACAAAGAACGTAACAACACCATAGAGCAGGCAGAGCTGGGAGTTATCTCCTGTCGCATACTCATAAACCTGTGTCGCTTCATTGAAAACCTTTTTCTGCGTTTCGGTACCCAGCGTAACGAAATTCTGCAGAGCCTTTGCCCCGTAGAAAACCATATAGAAAATATATGCAAGTTCTCCTGCCAGGAACAAAAGTCCCTGTATGATCTGTTTTCTCGCAAGATTGCCCGCGCCCATGATCAGACAGGTCAGTTTTGTAAAAATATCACCTTTTCGAATCGCTTCGGATACCGGTATCACATCCGGAAATTCAGAAGCTTTTTTCTTTTTTCCAAAAGCTGCCATCGTATTCTTCCTTTCCCTCATACAGTTTCAGGCAGACACTGTGTCATCCCCAAATGTCCGTTTCTGAAAGAAAGGCTTCACCGGAAGATCGGGTGAAGCCTTAAAATCAAGCCGGAATCTTACTCCAGAGAGCCGCCTGCATTTACGTTTGCAATGAAGTTGGTCAGCTTATCCTGTGCATTGTCGTGGTTAACCTCACCAGCTACGATTGCTTTGCCGAATGCTTCTGCGTTGCTCCACCAGCCGTTCATCTCAGAAACCAGAGGCTGAGCAACAGAAGTGTTGTTTACAGTGTCGGTAATAGCGTTTAACATTACATCGTCGATACCGGTGGAATCCAGCGGAACTACACCACGAACTTCATAACGGATCTTCTGGCAGTCAGCGTTGCCAAGATATACAGCCAGTGCAACTGCAACGTCCATGTTCTCGCAGGTAGGATTTACACCAATTGCCTTGGAACCTGCATAGGACTTCATTGTGCCTTCATAATCGCCAGCCTTGAAGGAAGGAAGCTGTGCACATGCGAAGTTGTCGCCCAGAGCAGTTTCAATTGCTTCACGATCCCAGGAGCCGCTAAAGAATGCACCCAGCTTACCTTCGGTGAACAGGTTGATTGCCTTACCTGCTTCTTCGTTTGCCTGGTTTGTGAATTTCGGATTTGCAGCAAGGTCAATGAGGTAATTGGTTACTGCAAGACCCTTTTCATCATCGAAATCACAGGGAACAGAGCCGTCTGTACCGTCAGGACCAAACATTGTGCCGCCAACGCCATAGAAGAAGGAAGGAATATACCAAGAGTTGCTCAGCTGGAAGCATACATTGGTCACATCATCTCCCAGATCCTTTGCCAACATAACATCCAGATCCTTAACTTCGTCTTCTGTAAATTTGCTGCTGTCATAGTACATGAACCAGCCGTTGTATGCATAAGGAACACCGTATACACCGCCCTCATAAGTAACAGTGTTTATCATAGATTCGGAGTTGGTCGCCTTAACCTCTTCCAGGTTTTTGCCGCCCAGCTCTGCGATGGCACCAGCCTCTACCAGAATCGGCAGCTGGTCGTTTGCAAACATGTAAACATCTGCTGCTGCATCAACGTCCTTGGTTACTTCGTCTTTTGCAACGTCTTCACCGCATACGCCATATTCATATGTAATGTTCCATTCCGGATGTGCTTCATTAAAAGCATCACACATTGCAGCCAGCATACCCTTGTCATAAGTATCTGTCGGGTTCTGGTCTTCCTGAGGTGCCCAAACCTTCAGGGTAACATCCTTTGTCTCAACAGGAGCTTCTTCTGCTGCATCTGCAGTGTCTGCAGTATCTGCTGCTGCGCTCTCTGCGGGAGCTGCTGTCTGGCTGTCTGTTGTAGCTGCTTTAGATCCGCAACCTGCAAGAGCTGTTGCAGACATTGCTACGCAAAGCGCCAGTGCTGTCACTTTTTTGAATTTCATAGCTTTTTCCTCCTATACACCACACCTTTTCGGTGTTTCGTGTTTGCTTGATGGTATTATTGTAAACTATAAAAAAGCAGCCGTACATATCAATGTTTTAAGAATGATATCATTTTTTTAAGAACTTTGTGATTTTTGTATATCCGTAAGCCGTCTTGCAGGAAAGTGAATTGTCATTTTTGTACCTTTGCCGACAACACTTTCTACCTTCATCGCATATTTTTCTCCATAACAGAGGCGGATCCGTTCATCAACATTCCGAACTCCATAGCCCTTGGATTCCATTGTCAGGATTTTATCTGCAACCTCCTGCTCCATCCCGACACCGTTATCCTCTACCATAAACCATACACAATTGTCTTCTTTCCATCCCCGGACAGTAATTTTACCTCGTCCGTCTGTTTTTTCTTCGATTCCGTGATGGATCGCATTCTCAACAAGGGGCTGCAGGATCAGATTCAGAGACTCGCACTGCAGGATTTCCGTCTGTGCTTCGATTTCATAATCAAAATCCCCGTCATGCAGCATGCTTTGAATTTCCAGATAGGCACGGGTATTACTCAGCTCAGTCTCTACCTGTAGCACATTCCGCCCGCGGTTTAAGGCAGTGCGGTAAAAGGTAGACAGGGCCAGTGTCATCCTGCTGATATCCTCTTCTCCTGCCGCCAGTGCCTTCCAGTTGATCAAAGACAGCGTATTATACAGAAAATGCGGATTGATCTGTGCCTGCAGTGCCTTCAGCTCCGCCTCCTTCTGGGTGATCTTGCTGAGATAAACTTCATTGATCAGTGTCCGTATTCGCTTCATCATGCTGCCAAAGCCACGGTAAAGCATCCCAATTTCATCCCGATCATCGCTCTCCATCTGCATATCCATGCTGCCCTCCTGCACCTCCTGCATGAAGTGCGTCAGCCGTTCAATCCTGCTGCTCACCATGCCGGAGGTGATAAAATAAGCAAGCACTGCTGCGAAGATACAGATCAGGATCGTCACTCCCGCCATCACTCCGATCGGCCGCATCGCTTCTCCTGCAAGTCCAACCGGTTGATACAGCCACACCGTCCATCCTGTTGTATTTGACTGCTCACAGAGAATGATATAATCTGTACTGCCCCTATCCCGCTGCTCCAGAAATTCGGAATACGTCAGATCATAGTTCTGATTCTTTCCGGAAAATCTGCTTTCCTCAAAGACCAGCTTACCATCCTGATCTGTAATATAAAGCCCGCATTCTGAGATCAGCGTTTCTGCATACGGCGTAAAAAGCTTCTGATAATCCACATCCATATACAGGATGTTCACGCCCTCTCTGGCACCGGAAAAGGCAAGCTTCCGGGCGGAAAACAGTGTCTCTTCCTGATAATTTGCAAACCAGTTAAGACCCGGGTGCTCCAATGTCTTCTGATACCAATCCGTCTCCTCAATCTCTGACACCGGCGCAACCGTCGTGTCATGCTTGACCATTCCATTATCCGTATAGATCGTGATCTGCTGCATCCCGCCATGAAAATAGCTCGCTGTCCGCAGGATCGGATCCACCTTCTGTGTCAGCTGCTCATACTGCTCGTAGGGTGTCCCATATTCCATGGAAAATACCTCTGCCAGCGTCCGGTCAAAGGCAATATAATCCGACAGGCTGTTATAGCCGTCCAGAGTTCGGTCCATCGACGACACCGACTGCTGCAGATAGGACTGCAGGTTCATTTTTCCCTTATCGTCAATAATACTTCGCATCTGCAGAAAGCTCAGCCAAAACAAAAGCATCACCGGCAAAAAGCAAAACAGGGAATAAAAGATCGCCAGCTTATACCGCAGCTTGATTCCGTTAAACCAATGCAACAGCTTCTTCATCTTGTTCTGCATTCTCTCCTTGATCGCGATATTTCTGCGGCGTCATCCCATAATACTCCCGAAAGCTCTGACAAAAATAGGAAACATTCGGATATCCTACCTTTTCGCTGATGCTCACGATTTTGTCCTTCGTGCCCTCCAGCATCTCGCGTGCTTTTTCCATTCGGCAGATCTTGATAAATTTGCTTAAATTCTGGCCGGTTTCCTTTTTAAAAATCGTACTCAGATAACTGGGAGCCAAAAAAACGCGCTCTGCCAACATTTCGATGCTTATCTCTTCCCCGTAATGCGTATTGATATAGCGCTTGACCTCTTCTACCTCCCGATGAATATTGCCACTGTCCGTCTGGGTCTCCTGCTCCAGAAGCTGAATGTTTTTTTCTATGATCCGCCGGATCTCATCGATATCCGCTGTCCGGTAAAGCATTTCCATTTCTTCATTTAAGTCCCTGTCGTTTTTACCCGGAATCGCTTCATATAAAACCTTCAACAGGCTGGAAAAGACGAATTTCACATAAATCTGGGAAAATCCGACGTTCTGTCGGTAATTGTGGAACAGTCTGTCCACATGCTCGGAAAGGCTTAACATATCCTTCGTTCGAACATCCTGCTGGATCTGCTTGATCAGTGTGTTGTCGTCCAGCTGCACGTCGTCCGCGCATTCCACATCGTATTCCGCCATGAAAATATGGCTGTCCAGACCGTAAAAACGGTTTTCCATCAAAAGCTCCGTCTCCCTGCAGCGCTCCGCCAGCTGACTTCTGTTCTTGAGGCCGGAGGAAACCGCAACGTAACATTTTGCGTCCTTGCCGCTCAGCTCCTCCAAAATTCCAAGCACCCGGCGCGCCGTCTCCTTCCAGTCGTCGCTTTCCGATTTAAATAAAAGGATTCCCTGCTGAGGGCTCACATTCAGATAGTCTGCATTTAAGCCGGCAAGCTTAAGTCCCCCCAGAAGCTGACTGCTCTTATTTTCAAAGAAATCCCCGCTAACCTCCAGAAGCATCAGACGTTTGTAGCTGTTCAGAAAATCCATCGGATAAATTCCGGCTGCGCGTTTTTCAAGCTCTGCCGCGTCCGTCCCGTTAAAAATCGCATTCAGAATATATTCCTTAAACAGGCTGCCTTCTGTCTGCCTGCGGCTCTTTTCCTGTTTGCTCTCTTCCAATACACGTATAATCTTTTTTATCGCGTTCTGAAATTCTGTCGGATTTACCGGCTTCAAAATATATTCCTCTACTCCAAAGCGCATCGCCCTGCGCGCATATTCAAATTCTCCGTAGCCGGAAAAAACCATGGCTTTCATATCCGGATAAAGCCGCGCTGCCTGCTCCACCAGCTCCAGTCCATCCACAAACGGCATACGGATATCCGTCACCAGAATATCGGCGCGGTTACAGGAAAGCCATTCCAGCGCTTCTTTTCCGTTTACGGCCTCTGTAATTTCAAATTTCTGATCCATTTTACCAAGCAGAAGCCGAAGTCCCGTCCGCTCGATTTTTTCATCATCTACTATTAAAATACGATACACGATCCCACTCTCCCCTGCGCAGTTTATGCGCATTTCTGATACATATATCCTTATTGTAACACTATTTTGACAATTTTTACAACTACAAAAAGAAATCCTGTACGATTCGCCCAATTCGACGCACCTGTACAGGAATCTTTTTTCCTCATATTGCTTTGTATTCTGTGTTTAGCGTACCGCTTTCCGGTAGCCCGCTGCCTGTGCCTGCTCCTCGCTGTCGAAAATCACGAGGTTCGGGGAATCCTTCATCTCCTCATACGCCGCCTGTCCGGGACAATGGTAAATTTTCGAGCGCCTGTTCCCATAAATTTTCTGCGCCGAAGGATCTGCCGTCTCTTCCTGCGCAATCCTGCTGCTCGTACCGTCCGCGTAACAGATGGAAATTCCGGGCTGTACATTGTATACAAACACGTTGAAGCATACGCCTTCCCCGTTATCCTCTACCGACCAGCCCTCCATTTTGACGCCGCGCGCAACCAGCTCATCCTGATAAAACACCGGCGTTACCCGGTACAGGACATGTCCCTTTGTTTCATTTACATAATCCGCCACCATATTTTCAAACGGCAGCATCCCGGTGACATTCAAATAACGTGTCCCGGTAATCAGATTTTTCTCGTTTGCATTTTCCGCCGTCAGCTGATAACCGATCAGATGACAACGATTATATAGATATTTTCCATCGATTCCGTCATATTCCGACTTCTGCCAGCCGGTCGGCTTCACCTGGCTGATGCTCTCCCGCTCTTTGGTCGGCATCAAATCCTGCCCGACGTTTGCATAAGCAGTCGTACATCTGCCAAGGCTGTCCAGCTCGCCGTAGGTTTCAAAGGATTTCGTCGAGTAGTCCTTTTTCGTAAAAAGCGGAACGTTGTTGTTTAATTCGATCCAGGCCTTTCCCTGATAGACGGGGATTTCAGTGCCCCAGAAGCCGTCCTCTGGCGTTTCTGCAGCGGATGTGCCGCCGCATTTCTTATCTGACGCTACATCACCGTCATCTCCTGCCTCGTCCCGCGCCCCATCGATTCCTTCCTCCATCCATGCCTTCGCCTGATCCAGCAGCACGTCCCCAGTCTCTTTCAGAACGCTGTAGCCGGTCATCAGCACGGATATCGCCAGCAACACTGTTATGAGCCATTTTCGAAAACCGCTGGAATGCCGTTTGCTCCATTTCTCTTTTTTCATAATCTCTCTTCCTGCTCTTGCCTGAAATTTTCTGTCCTGTCCGCAGGTTCATCTGTTTCCTGTTAAAATTTCGCCCTGTCTTTTTTCCGATAACGTTCCAGATCGATCTCCTCATGCGAATAGCCTGCAAAGGTTTCGATCAGCTCCTTCTCCCAGTCATCCGCCGGAAATTTCAAAAAAACGTCCGTCGGATAAACGCGTTTCCATCGAAAAACGATCCATTCATCGATCATTTCGTTTTCCAAATTAACTGCTTCTTCGATCAGGCAAAAGGCCGCTTCGCCCGGCTGCTGCCAAGGCTCCTTCTGTGCAGCTTCCTCCCGTTCCAGCTCCTCCTGCGCAGACTCCACCTGTTCCGCATCTTTCCTTGCAGGCTCTGTCAGCTTTCCCACAAGATCCTCTGCCACGCAGACTGGCGCATCCTCCGGGAAAATACGCCTGCTGTAAGCGCTCATCCAAAGGGGCTTTCCTTCCGTCATCGAAAGGATTTTCTCTGTCACCACGCGATCACGGCTCTGTCTTCTGCCGTTAAACAGCAAACCGTCCTCCTGATCCAGACATACAATTCCTGTCATCCTTCTTCCTCCCTTCTGTCTCTTAACCTGCAATCCCTCTGTCTTACCCTGTCCTTTTCATTCTCAGTCAGAAAATTCCCTGTATTTTTCCAATCCATACTGATTTCTTCCAAATGCCCCTTCGGGCAGAAAGCGTTTTTGCCCTTCGAAAAAAGAATGTGCCGTGGCACATTCTCGCGCCGAGGCGCGGTTGCTTCGGCAACCATCTACCCTTGCGCC
>ENA-ORSC01000547-ORSC01000547.1-human-gut-metagenome-genome-assembly--contig:-NODE-547-length-29363-cov-5.164051_pt1 | contig 29363 bp, 26 predicted proteins | sample MGYA00242178_ERZ509140 | MGnify/ENA primary metagenome ERZ509140 (study PRJEB26280, sample SAMEA2338681) | human gut metagenome | biome: human gut; feature: human-associated habitat; material: faeces... | reverse complement strand
GTGTAGAATTCCCTGTCCATGGAGTTCGCGACAATGCGTGCCAGGGAGGTCTTGCCGACTCCCGGAGGCCCCCAAAGAATGAATGAGGTAAGATTGCCGCCATTTATCATGTTACGGAGCACGCAACCTTCGCCTACAAGGTGCTGCTGCCCTGCATATTCATCCAGATTACGCGGTCTCATCCTTTCAGGAAGAGGCGGAAGCATTCGGCTATATGAAGAATCAGACATTGACAATAAATAATTATAAATTATTATAATATATTTGAATATTTTATTAAGGTTTAACTATGTCGAATTATACTATTGCCGAAATTGATTTATCCGTTTTGAAAAATAATATAAATATAATATCTTCTATTGTTAAAAAAACTAAAATTCTTAATATATTAAAAGCTAACGCTTATGGGCATGGAATAATTGAAATAGCGAAAGCCTCTGAAAAATTCAAAGTTGACGCTATCGGAGTCGCCACAGTCGAAGAAGGCATAAAAATAAGAAAAAGCGGAGTTAAAATTCCTATTATAGTTTTATTTCAACATTTCAAATCGGAGTTTGAAGAAATTTGTAATTATAATTTAAGTCCGACTATAAGCAATGCCGATTTTCTGCCTTATTATGATAATTATATGGAAAGATTTAAAGGTTCTTTGAAATTAAATGTATATATAAAAATAGATACGGGATTAAATAGAATTGGCGCAAAACCCGAAGAGGCTTTAGATTTGGCTAAAAAAGTTTTATCTTATAAAAATTTAATTTTAGAAGGAATAAGCACGCATTATGCATCCGCCGATATGAATGACGAAGAATCTATAAATTTTACAAAAAAACAAATAATAACTTTTAACGAAGTTGTAAATAACTTAAAAGAAAATAATATAAAACTTAATATAATTCATAGCGCAAACTCTGCAGCGATATTATCTTATAAAGAATCTTATTTTAATATGGTTAGAGCGGGAATTATTTTATATGGTTATCCGCAAATAGAAACAAATTTAAAAATAAAACCCGTTATGGAGGTTAAATCTAAAATAGTTTTAATAAAAAGCCTAAAAAAAGGTGAGTCGGTTTCTTATGGTATGACTTTCAAAGCCTATAAAGATACAAAAATAGCTTTAATTCCAATCGGTTATGCGGATGGAATTCCGAGAAAATTATCAAATAATTGGAATGTAAAAATTAAAAATAAATATTATCCTGTTCGCGGAAGAATATGCATGGATTTAATGATTATTGAAATATTTGATGACAAAATAAATATTGAAGACGATGTTTTAATATTTGGAAACGATAAAGAACTTAACGCCGAAAATATGGCTAAAAAATCTGAAACTATTTCGTATGAGATTTTGACAAATATTGGCGAGAGAGTTAAAAGAGTATATAAAGATTAATTATGATATATTTAAATTTATATTTTATAGAGGTTAATTGATATGTTTTTTTATATATTAACTATAATATTTTTTTTCTATGTAATTTTTATTGCAATAAAAATGCTTCTTGAAAATAAGCCTCCATATTCTTTTATAGCTTGGCTTACGGTTTTAGTTTTTCTGCCTTATATTGGCGCTATATTTTATATTTTTTTAGGAATGAATTGGAAAAAGTCTAAAAAGAAACTTTCTGCAAAATTGCCCGAAGATTTGCTGAAGCGTCATTTTTCCCCATTGCTTGAAGAGCAAATAAAAATAATGAATAGTATGGAAGGACTTTACGGCAAAAATGAAAATTTAGTTAAACTTGCAATAAAAAGCGGATATTCTCCTATAACAGTTCAAAATGAGATTTCTATATTTGATAATGGCGAAGAGCTTTTTAATAATATAATTAACGATTTAAAATTAGCCGAAAAAACAATACACATGGAATATTTTATTTGGCGAAGCGATAAACTAGGAAAAAAAATAAAAGATATTCTAATAAAGAAAGCGAAAGAAGGAGTCGAAGTCAGATTAATATTTGACGGAGTCGGCTCAATGTTAAGAATAAGTAGAAAATATAGAAGAGAGCTTAAAAGAAACAAAATAAAGTTTTTATATTATCATGACCCTTTTTCAATATTTTGGACGAGATTTATTAATTATAGAAATCACAGAAAAATCGTAGTCGTTGACGGAGTCGTTTCGTATATGGGAGGTATGAATCTAGGGCAGGAATATATTGACGGCGGAAAAAGATTTTCTTCTTGGCGCGATGTTCATTTAAGAATTGCGGGAGATTCTTGTAATTTAATTCAAAATATTTTTATTTGCGATTGGCATAACGCGGGAGGAAAAGATTTAGATTATGTTTTAGAAAATAAACTTGACGATAAATATTTAAATGAAATGAAAAATTTATTTCCTCAATCGATAACCGAAAAATATTTACCCGTTCAAATTCTCTCTTCAGGTCCAGATTCAAAATGGGATACTATTCAAAAAGTTTATTCTAAAATGATAGAAGAAGCAAAAGAAAGCGTTTATATAGAAAGTCCTTATTTTGTTCCAGACGATGGATTTTTACAGATTTTAGAAAACGCGTCTTTATCGGGAGTTAATGTTAATTTAATGATAACGGGAAATCCCGATAAATTATTAGCTTGGTGGGTAGCTCAAACTTATTTTGAAACTTTACTTAAAGCGGGAGTTAATATTTATTTATATAAAAAAGGTTTCTTGCATAGTAAATTTTGCGCTATAGACGGAAGTATAGTTTCATGCGGAACTTGTAATATGGATGTTAGAAGTTTTTATTTGCATTATGAAATGAATGCCGTTATTTACGATTCGGAAATTTCAAAAAAATTTGAAGCAATATTCAAAGAAGATATTTTAAACTCTCATAAAATAACATTGGAAGAATATTCAAAACAGCCCGTTCTTGTGAGATTAAGAAATTCCGCTTGCAGAATAATCGCTCCTGTCTTATAATAAATTGTTGATAAAACAAAACCTAAATAACTTTTAGTAATTTTAATTTATATAAATAATCTAAAAAATATGTATCTATAATTAATTTTTAAATATCGTTATGTCGAAATATAATAATAGTATATTTTTTAAAATAAAATGGTAAATATAAAATGTGTAGATTTGTAAAAGATAATTTCGTATTTAAGATAATTCTTTATATCTTAATTATAAATTTCTTTATATATTTAACGGCATTTTCTAAAACTAATTTAAATAATTTTTTCTCTGACGATTTTTCTACTAATGAGATTTTAGCTAGAAAATTTGCAAAAGAAAGACAATTAATAAGCGTTAATTTATTGCCTCCTCATTCCGCAATATTGCCTAATTATTCGGTTATATTTCCAAATCTTATAAATAGCGTTGTAAAAAATATTGAAACTTTTGCAGGTTTATCCAAAATTAATATTCAAGGTATTTCAGAATTCCTTGAATATATAGACATAAAAGGCAGTTTTTGGTATGTGCCTAGTATTTCCTATACTTTTTTATTTACAAGAAGAGTAGGACTCGAAGCGGGAATATCGGCTCAATCGATAACATATTCTTTAAATATTACTAAAGAAAATGTAAACGCTTTTTTAATGGATAAAATCGGAAACATAAGCGGAAGCGGACTCGAACAACTTGGCGGAGCCATTGGAGGCGACACTACTTTTAGAGCTTCTTTCGTTTATATTCCTGTTCATATAGGATTAAAAGTTTTGTTAGGAATGAACTATAATATTATAAATACTTTTAGATTTGGAATAGAATCGATAATTTCTAAAATAGAAACAGTAAACGGAATCACTGGAATTAGAACTAAAAGAGAGACTACCGATACGGCTTTATATATTTCTTATGAATTGGGTTGGAGTATAAATTTATTTCCAAAGAAAAATTGGAGAGTAAAACCTTCTATAGATTTTTCTTTATTTGAAATCGGTTATTATGTTAGAACTATTAATAAAGGAATTTACGGAGATGTTAAAGAAGGAATTTCATATTTTGGAAGCGGATTAATCGATGTTAATAGTCTTCTTCCTGCTTGGGAAACATTTCCGATTTATGTAGATTTTATAACTTCTTTGAGAATATCAATATTTCCAAGATTTGGATTTACAATAAGGTTTTAATTAATGGGGTTTTATGATAAATAAAAAATTTGTATTATTGATTTTATTTATATTAAATTGCGTCTCTTTTGCTCAATATATATATCCCAATATATATATTGAACAGACAAATATTCAGCCCGATAAAAATATAACAAATATAATAGAAAGAGAAGAGATAGAAGATTCTGAACAATTGGAAGAAACTGAAAATACGGAACAGATTGAAGAAATAAGCGAACAATTGAATATTCCTACAACAGAAAATTTTATAATGGATTATAATTTGATAGATATAATTCCGTTAGAGCCTGAAAAAACTAATTTTATAATTTCAAATGATAATCAAAATAATAATAAAACTAATAATAAAAATAATTATGAGGATTCTTCAAATTCGCATAAACATTCTTTAGGCATTGATTTTGGAACTACAATATTTTCTATGTTTACAGCCCCGTCTTTAGTTAATTTAACCTTAAAAAGTATATACAAAGAACAATTAAAAAAATATGAAAGACAAACTTTAGAAGGCAAATTCGGATTTCGATTAACCTATACTTATAGAATTTTGCCAAAATTAGATTTAGACGCTACATTAGGATTTTATATAATGAATACTTATTATACAAATAACAATTCTACTTCGTATTATTTTGGAGAAACTTATGGAATTCCTTTATCGTTTGGATTAAGATTTTATTTTAATAAAAAAAATAGAGCTTCGGGATTTTTTATTCTTCCTAAAATTGGAGCTACGATATTGATAACTAAAGGCAACAAATACGAAAACGGCTTAATAATTAAAAATAAAAATGATATTTTATTTGACTTTCATACGGCTTTTGAAATGGGCTTTAGAATAGATATTTCAAGGAATTTGGGAATAAATAGCGGAGTTAGGGCTTTTATAGATATATCGATTGTAGATTTTGGAGTTTCATATTCGTATTTATTTAGGTTTGTTCCTTTGCCGAGATTGGCGATAGGAATATTATTTTAATACTGTTTAATTTAATTGAAAATAGTATATAATTAAAGAGGTTAAAATTGAGAATTTAAGGATTGAGGATTTAATTTTTTATTATTTATGAGTAATTTAAGAAAAATATTTATAATTATATTTTTTTGTATATCTGTTATAAATTTATATGCTAAAAACGGATTAGCTTTATCTACCGTTTCAGAAACTAATAAATATCCTTATATAAAAGGAAGACAGATGATAAATATTAATTTTTCAAGCGGTTGGGCTGGATTTTTAACTGCATCTCTAAACGCAATAACTTATGATTATGAGGTTACAACCAATTTTGCAAAACTTAACCTTAATCTTTTAATTCCTAATATTTCAAAATATGTTCATAATATGGATTTTAAGGGAAGTATGTGGTATATTCCAAATATAGCCTACACTTTTTTATATAGAGAAAATTTAGGATTTGAATTTGGAATAGGCGTTCAGTCTATGAGTTTTAATTTAACTATACCAGAAGGCAAATTCGCTGGAATAGCTTCTTCTGATAAAGCAAGTATTCCTAATGGAAATTCAACATTTGAAACCACTTATACATATATACCGATTACTTTTGGAGTAAAAATATTTTCAGGTAAAAGCAGACGAACGATAAATACTTTTAGAATAGGTTTTGAACCAATAGTTTATAATATAAGAACTAGAAACGCTTTAAATGGAGAGACAACATCTGAAAAGCATAGAAATTTTAATTTATATATATCTTATGAGCTTGGATGGAGTATAGAATTATTTCCTACGAGAGAGTGGTCCGTTAAGCCTTATATTGATATTTCATTACTTGAGATAGGTTATTATGCAAAATCGAGTGCTCATCTTCTTTACAGAGATACGAGAGATGCATTTTTATCGTTTGGAGCTGGAACGGATTTAGTAGATTTGCCGATTCCTTCGCTTTCTGAAGCGCCTTATTTACAATATGTTTTAGGCATAAGATTTATTTTATTTCCAAGGATAGGATTTAGCATGAGGTTTTAAGTATGAAGCGAAAATTATTAAATATTATTATATTGACGCTTATATTTAGCGATCTTGCATTTTCTCAAAGTAATTTTATATCAGATTATAATATTATAGATATTAAACCGATAGAAACGAATATTATCGTTCCTTTTATAACTAATTTGCAAACAAATAGTATATTTTCAAATTCTATATTTAGACCAGGAACAAATATTTATAATGACGATTTTACTCATAGGCATTCTTTAGCCATTGATTTTGGAACTACTTTATTTTCTACTCTTATAGCGCCGTTTTTATTTAATTTAACTTATGAGCAACCTGACGGAGCTTATAGAAAAGCTTTAGATGGAAAATTTGGATTTAGATTTGCATATACTTATAGACTATTACAAAAAATGGAATTGGACGCCACACTTGGAATGTATTTTATAAATAGTTATTATACAAATTCTGGCTTTTATTATAGCGGAAGTATTTATGCGATTCCTTTTTCTGCGGGAGTTAGATTTTATTTTAATAAAGGCAATAATGCGACAGGATTTTTCTTACTTCCTAAAATCGGAGGAACTTTTTTTATAACGAAGGCAAATCTATATCAGTATAATGAAGTCAGTCAGACATTTACTAAAGAAAATAAAGATATTTTTGTATTTGACAAATATCTCGCTCTTGAAATGGGCTTTAGAATAGATATTTCAAAAAGTTTGGGACTTACTAGCGGAGTGCGCCCTTTTATAGATATTTCAATAATGGATGTCGGAGTTTCTTTTGTTTACGCTTTAAGATTCGTTACGCTGCCAAGATTTAGCGTAGGAATATTTTTTTAAGGTATTTTATATTATTAATTTTAAGGAAAGATTTTTATATGATTAAAAAAACGGTTTTAATTTGTTTTATATATTTTTGTATGAGTAATATTGCAAACGCCATAGAAACGGGTTTATATTTATCGCCTAAATTTATATTTTCCGCTTCAAGTTTGAAAGTCAATAATAAAAATGTTAATAATTTATTTATCGGAGCGGGCGCTTCTATAGGTTATAATTTTTACGCTTTTAATTTATCTTCGCCTATAAGATTAGAATTTGAATATTTATTTAGAGGAGGATTAAATAGAAATATATATTCTGCGGATGTGGATAGTATGAAATCGCATTCTTTTTTATTTGGCGCTTATTATGATATTAATTTTTTGAAAGTCGATTATAATCCTGTAGTTGAAAGCAAAGTTTATAGAAACGGAAAAAGATATTTAATGAATTTTTATTTGGGAATTCTTTTAGGAGCTAGATTGGAAAAATATATTACAGACACGATTACCGAAAGAATAGGAATGATTACTATTGCAAATTATTATAATCAAACTAAATTAATTTACGGTTTAGGCTTGGGTTTTGGCATTAATATAACGACTTTAATTACTTTTGATTTTGGTTATAGATTATTATTTGACTCAAAAGCGGAGATAAAAAACGATATTATAATCGCTTTAAGGCTTAATTTTTAATATTTAGGGAGAAAAATTTTAATGAAAAAATATTTATTATTTATATTATTATGTTTGGCTTCAAATCTATTTGCCATCTCTCCGAAAGGACTTTATTTATCTCCTAAATTTATGTTTAGCCATGACGCCAATAACGCTTATATAAAAGATAATGGAAAACAAGGATATTTTAATTATTTGGGATTTTCTTTAGCTTTAGGATACGGAATAACTACGGAAAATACGGTTTCGCCCGTTAGATTAGAATTTGAATATTCTATAGGAAAAGCCGTTGGAATGAAAAAAAATTTTTTAACGCATACTTTACTTGGAACGATTTATTACGATATAAATTTCTTTTTTACTAATGAAGAGGTTAATAATCAAACTAAAGAAGATATATTAAAAAATCAATATCCTTTATTTTCTATTTATTTAGGTTTTTCTATTGGAACAAAAATTAATACTCAATTAAAAATGAAAAAAACTGTGGTTGACGATTTGTCGCTTGAGGATATTCCCGATAATAAATTGAATATTTCAAGGAGCGCGATTGTGTTCGGATTAAGTGCGGGATTTTCATTTAATATAAAAAGTTGGCTCGCAGTAGATATGGGTTATAGATTTATAATAGATGTTACACCGAAATGGTATCATGAGGCTTTATTGGGATTAAGATTTACTTTCCCAAAATTGTAAAAATGGTTGAAATTTTTAAATATTTTTATATATTATAAACAGAAAGTTTATTTATTAGGATTTTGATTTTATGAGATACATTTTATTATTTATAGCAATATTTACATTCTCTTGTAAATATAATATTACTTCGCCTGTGGGAACTATTAAAGATTATTCTGCAAATAGCGGAAAACTTTTTTATACTTCGTCTGATTCTAGCGCTGACGATATAGAAACGACTTTAAAGAAAAATAAACATTCGCTTGGAAAATATAAAATAGTAGTTTCAGGAGGCGATTCAACTGCAATTTTAACAAATATAAAAGGAGTTTTAGATAAAAATCCTTCTTTTGATAATGTGGAAATAGATTTATCTCTAACTGAAATACCTGAAATTCCAAAAGAAATGTTTACAAATACTACTAATTTAGGAAAAATTACCTTGCCCGATACCGTTACAAATATAGACACAAACGCTTTTTCAGGTTGTTCTTCTTTAAGTTATATAAGATTTTCGGGAAGCTTAACGAATATCGGAGAAAGCGCATTTTCAAACTGCTCGGCTTTAACTGTATTACTTTTGCCAGATGGATTGAAAACAATAGAAAAATGCGCATTTTCAGGTTGTTCTTCTTTGAAAGATTTATTTTTTCCAGCAAGTTTAACAAATATCGGAAGTAACGCTTTTAGCAACTGTATTAAATTAGTAAATCTTGAATATTTAGGAAAGACTAATTCGCTTTCTGACAGTAGTAATAATATTTTTTCAAATTCTTCATATCCTACAAATTTATATTTGCCTAATGTAGAAACAGGTAAAACAAATGATTTTACTAATTTCTTGGGTAAAAGTTGGTGCAATGGTAATATTCATACAAACCAACATATTCCGTATAATAAATAAAATAATTTATTCGCTTGATTATATCCTCTTTGTATAATATAATAACTATTAAAGAAATTTTTATTTATTAAAGGTGGATTTAAAAAATGGAAAAAATCGTAGAAGAAAGAATAAATTCATGGCTTAACGGCGCTTATGACGAAGAAACTAAAAAAGAAATAAGAGATTTGATTGATTCAAAAAACGAAAAAGAATTAACGGACGCATTTTATAGAGATTTGGAATTTGGCACGGGCGGACTTAGAGGAATAATGGGAGTAGGCACAAACCGAATGAATAAATACACGGTTGGACGAGCGACTCAAGGCTTGGCAAATTATATTTTAAAACAAAACGGCGAGAGTTTTAAAGTCGCCATTGGATACGATTCAAGAAATAATTCGGATATATTTTCAAAAACGGCGGCGGAAATACTCTCTTCAAACGGAATAAAAGTTTATTTGTATGACGATATTCATCCAATTTCTCTTTTGTCTTATGCGGTTAGAAGTTTAGGATGCATTGCGGGAATTGTTGTGACGGCAAGCCATAATCCGAAAGAATATAACGGTTATAAAGTTTATTGGACTGACGGCGCTCAAGTGATTCCTCCTCATGATAAAAATATAATAGACGAAGTTTTGAAAGTTAAACCCGAAGAAGTAAAAATGGGAGATAATTCAAAAGTAAGTTTGATTGGCAAAGATATTGAAGATAAATATATGAACGATTTGATGGGCTATCTTGTTAATCCCGATATTATAAAAAAACATAACGATATAAAAATAGTTTATACTCCGATTCATGGCTCGGGTTATAAAATGGTTCCTATGGCTTTAAAAAAGGCGGGATTTACAAATATAACGACTTTAGAAACCGTTCAACCGCCAAATGGAAATTTTCCGACTGTGGAATCGCCAAATCCTGAAAATCCCGAAGCTTTAAAAATGGCCGTTGATAAAGCAAAAGAAATTGGAGCGGAACTTGTAATGGGAACGGACCCAGATTGCGACAGAATGGGCTGCGCTTTGCTTGATAGAGATAAAAATTATATTTATCTTACGGGAAATCAAATAGGCTCAATAATTTTGCATTATTTAATAACGAATAAAAAAAATATTAAAAATCCTTTCGTAGTAAAAACTATAGTGACAACCGAACTTGCAAAGTCGATAGCAAATGCCAATAATGTAAAAATTTTCGATGTTTTAACGGGTTTCAAATGGATTGCCGATATTATCGAAAGAGAAAAAGACGGAAATTATTTATTCGGATTTGAAGAAAGTTTTGGATATTGCATAAACGGAAATGTGAGAGATAAAGACGGAGTAAGCGCATGTTTAATTTTTGCAGAAATTTTAGCTTATTGTAAAGACAACGATATTACTTTAGCCGATTATTTAGAAAGCATTTATGAAAAATACGGATATTTTTACGAAGAGACAATTTCTATAACTAAAAAGGGAGCAGACGGAGCGAAAGCTATAGAAGATATGATGACTTATTATAGAAATAATATGCCGAAAGAAATTTCGGGAGTCGAAGTTATTCATATAAGCGATTATGAGAAAAAAGAAGTTTATGCAAATGACGGAAAAAAGATAAAAGATATAACTCTTCCAAAATCGAATGTTCTTCAATATATACTTAAAGATGATGTAAAAATTACGATTCGCCCTTCTGGAACAGAGCCTAAAATTAAATTTTATTTCGAGGTTTGCGTTAAAGAAAGTAAAGATAAAAGAGTTTCGGTTGCAAAAGAGAAAGTTGAGAGTTTTAAGAAGTTTATTAAAGAATAGGATTTATTATAATAATTTAAGAATTTAGAAAAAATTAAAGGTTTGCATAATTTTATTTTGTCATTACGGGACTCTGCCGAGGTTAAAGTCTGCCATTGGCGAGTAATTCACTTTTAATAAAATCCATTTATTAATAAAACTAATTTTTTAAAGTTAACTTTTTAAATATGTATTGCTGCGCATTCTGTTACAAAAGTCACACCTACGGCAGAATGCTAGCACCTGAAGGGGTGCATATCGAATGATAACTTTATTTTAAATTTATTTATAGGATTTTTAATATATAAATTTTAATTTTACAATAATTACAATTTTTATAATAAATTATTTTATTAATTCGCTTACTTTTTTGAATCTATTTTTCATTTCAGTCCAATTTTTTTCTTTCAAAATATCTCTCGAACATAACCATGAACCTCCGCATGCAAATACATTTGGCTGTTTTAAATATTCTAAAACATTATTTATACTTACTCCGCCTAAAGGCATAAATTTAACTCCCGTATGAGAGTAAACCGCTCCTACTCCTTTAAGCCATTCTATTCCACCGAAAACTCCCGCGTGAAAAAACTTCAAATATTTATGCCCATAAGCTAGGCATTGCTCTATTTCAGAAGGCGTGGCGACTCCAGGTATATAATCGTAATTTTTATTTTTAGCGTATTCAAGCATACTAGGTTGAAATCCAGGACTTATTATAATATTCGTTCCCAAATCTAATATTTTATCTACTTGTTCTTTAGATATTACCGTAGCCGCCGCTCTTGGCAAATCAGGATAATATTTAGCAAGAATTTCAAGAGCCTTATAAGAATATTCCGTTCTCATTGTAAGCTCGATTGCAGGCAAATATTCGCTTGACAAATCGGCTATATTTCTTATTTCTTCTTCCGTTTCGACTACGGCAACGGGAATTATTTTTGTGGATATATATTTTTTGAACATAAATTTAACTCCTTTTTAAATATTATATTAATTATTTTATAATATTATTCCATCTCTAAAAATTGATATTTCTTTATATCCGTTTTTTTCATTTTTTGTTTGTATTTTACCAGAAGCAACATTTATTACAAGCTCAAATAATTCGTTTACTATATCATCAACGGGAATATTTTCCAACACTTTACCAGCGTTAAAATCTATCCAATTATTTTTCTTTTGATAAAGATTAGAATTTGAAGATATTTTTAATGTCGGAACTATAGAGCCGAAAGGAGTTCCTCTTCCCGTAGTAAATAATATAATATTTGCGCCGCTTGCAGTTAAATTTGTGCATGAAACTTGGTCGTTTCCAGAGCCTTTTAAAATATTAAGTCCGTTTTTAGAAATATATTCTCCATAATCTAAAATATCTTCTATAGTAGAAGTTCCGCCTTTTTGAACGCAACCTAAAGATTTTTCTTCAAGCGTAGATATTCCGCCTTTTTTATTTCCAGGAGACGGATTTTCGTATATTGTCTCTCCATATTTTTTAAAATAATTTTTATAATCGTTAATAAGACTAACCAATTCATTAAATACTTTTTTATTTGCCGCTCTCGACATAAGTATAGTTTCCGCGCCAAACATTTCTGGAGTCTCAGTCAATATCGAACTTCCTCCGTTTTTTATAAATATATTATTCAATTTACCGCAAACTACATTAGCCGTTATTCCCGAAAAAGCGTCACTTCCGCCGCATTTAAATCCTATAGTCAAATATTTTATAGGGACTTTTTCTCTCTTAAAAGAAGAAGCGTATTTTGTAAGCTCGTCTAAATATTTCATACCTTCTTCATATTCGTCTTCAACTTCTTGAGTTATTAAAAATCTTATTTTATTTTCATCTATTCCTTTAAAAAAAGGTTTAAATACATCCAAATTATTATTTTCGCATCCAAGACTTACTATTAAAACCCCTCCAGCATTAGGATTTTTTATTATTCCCGATAATAATTTTTGAGTAATAATTTGGTCATCTCCAGTTTGACTGCATCCCATATTATGAGTATAAGCGAATATTCCATCGCATCTATTTCCGTATTTTTTTGAAGCCATATTTTCAAGCGTCTTTACGGTATTATTTACGCATCCAACGGTTGGTATAATCCAAACTTCGTTTCTTATTCCTACTTTTCCATCTACTCTTTTATATCCGTCAAAAAATATATTGTCGTCAGTTCTAATATTATTTTTTGTATTAATCGGATTATATTTATATTCTATTATATCGTTAAGATTTGTATGCAAATTATGAGTATGGACATGTTCGCCTTCTTTTATATCATTTTTAGCATAACCTATAGGAAAACCATATTTAATAATATTTTCTCCTTTTGAAATATTTTTTAAAGCTACTTTATGCCCAAAAGGAATATCATTTAAAATTATAATGCCGTTATGCGTTTCTCCCGATTTTATTTCATGCAATGCAACCGCAACATTATCTTTTTCGTTTATTGTTATTAAAGAAATATCTTTCATATATTAGTCCCGTTAATTAAGAATTTCCGATAATACTTTTTTTATATTTTTATATTTTTCAATTTTGCAAATATTTTCAAATACATTTTCTTCGAGATATTTAATTTCTGTAAGGTTAAAACCGTTCCATAATTCTTTTTTTGATAAAATTTTATGAGTCAAGGATTCTATATTTCCGCTATTCCATTCAAAGTTTAATAAAGAGAAAAATTTAATATTTTCTTTAGTATCTTTTATTTTATATTTTTCTTTGCTTTCTCTCTCTCCAATAAAATCGCCGTCTACAAATTCTCCTTTGTAAAATCTTATAAAAGACGCTAAAGAAAAAGACAATAATTTTGGGCATTCGTTTTTTATTTTAATATAATCCAATATTGTAGGCAAACATCTTGCTGCAAATTTTGAACATGAGTTTAAAGATATATCAAGTAAATAATGTTTTAAATAAGGATTTTCAAACCTTTCAATTACATTATTAGCAAAATTAACGGCGTCTTTATTATATTCAAGCGTTAATAATATTTCATCTTGCAATAATATTTTTACATATTCTCTAAATACATTATCTTTCATAAAATCTAAAACAATATCAAATCCGCATAGATAAGCGGACAACGATACCGAAGTATGAATTCCGTTTAATATTCTTACTTTCATTTTCTTGTAAGGTTTTACATCGTTTGTCCATATAATATTATCGTTTTCTATAGGAAAAAATTTTTTAAATTCGGTTTTTGCTTCTATAACAAATAAATAAAAAGGCTCTGCTACAGTCATGAATTTATCTTCGTATCCAAGTTTTTCTTCAAATTTATTAATCTCGTCTTTAGGATATCCCGTAACTATTCTATCAACCAGAGTATTTGCTATGCATACAAAATTGTTAATCCAATCTATAAATTCAGAATCTAATTTCCAAAGTTCAATATATTTTAAAATTATCTCTTTTAATTTATCTCCGTTATCGTCAATCAATTCCAAAGGCATTATTAGTAATTTAGCTTCTTCTTTATTTCCCATGGTTTTAAATCTTTCATAAAGTCCTCTTGTAAGTCTCGCGGGATAAGTTGAAGGAGGATTATCTTCAATATTATCTGAATCGTTATAAACTATTCCCGCTTCGGTAGTATTTGATATTATTAAATTTAATTCTTCGTTTCTAAAAATATTTAATAATTTATCATATTCAATATACGGATTTAAGCATCTTGAAACTGAAGTTATTTGCTCTATTTTTTCTATATTTTCTCCGTTTTCCTTTCCTCTTATTATTAGAGTATATATTCCGTTTTGATTGTTAAGTTCTTTTGCTTTTCCGTTAGAAGTGTTTTGACTAATTACTATGCTCGAATTTAAAATATTTTCTTCATTTGCTTTTTCTACCATTAAATCGAAAAAAGCTCTTAAAAAATTTCCGTCTCCAAACTGTAAAATTCTTTCGGGATAAGAATCGTATTTTTTAATTATAATATCATTTATCTTTTTCATGTAGAACATCCCGATATTTATTTAAGAAAAATATTCTTTAGCGTTATTAAAACAAATATTTTTTACTACATTTCCTAAAAATTCAATATCGTTAGGAACTTCTCCTTTTTCTGCCCAATTTCCTAAAATATTGCAAAGTATTCTTCTAAAATATTCATGTCTTGGATACGATAAAAAACTTCTTGAATCCGTAAGCATTCCTATAAAAAGAGGAAGCGAACCAGTATTGGCAAGAATCTTCATCTGCTCTTCCATACCGTCTTTATTATCGCAAAACCACCAAGCCGAACCTAATTGCATTTTTCCTTTAATTCTATCTCCTTGAAAACATCCAATTAAAGTAGATAAAGGATAATAATCTTTAATATTCAAACTATAAAATATCATTTTAGGAAGCCCAAAAGTTTTTGAGCATTCGTCAAGCAAATAAGATAAATTTATTATTTATGCGTTATCGGGAAGCATCGTTATATATCTACTGTTTAATCCTAATATTGAAGCCAAAACGCAAATGTTCGCTTCTACTCCTCCAAAAGTCGCGTTTAATTTTAAAGATTGAAAAAGTCTCTCGTTATCTATTGATGAAAGCCTTAACATAATCTCTCCAAATCCTACTATATAAGACATAAATATCTCCTTAAATAATATATTATTTATTGATATACTACTATTTTAGTAAATTAATTAATATTTGTCAACTTTAAGATACAAGGATTATAAAAAAATCTTAACTATAGCTCAAAAATCTCTAATAAAAGTTATCATAATACCGATAATTATGTTAACAATTATATAAAATATTAGGACTATTTTATAATGAAGAATAATATATCTTCCAACGCTTATAAATTAATTAAAAGAAAAAAATACAAAAAAGCGAAGAATTATCTTTTAAATAATACTAGCAAATTAAATCATAATGCAGAAGCTTTATCGATGCTTGCTTTTGCAAATATTTTTTTAAAAGATTTTTCGGCGGCGGAAGAAGTATCGAGAAAGGCTTTGAGAGAAGATAGTTTTTGCATTAACGCAAATTTAGCAAAAGGATATATTAGTTTATACAACGGACATAGAGAAAACGCTTTAAGAGAATATTTTAGAATATTAGATTTATCGCCCGACAATAAAATCGCTTCCGACAATATAGAGAGAATAAGATTTTTAACTAACAATGCCAAAGGAAACGAAATTAAACCTCGTCCTTATTTATTAGGAAAAAAAGAATTTTCGATTTTAAAATTTTTAATTATAATTCCAATAGTTTTTATTTTATCTTTGGGTTCTTATTTAATTATAGATAGAGTTTATCCTATGATTAAATATGTTTTGCTTGATAGAGAACAAAAAGAATTGAGAGAAAAACTTGAAAATGTTTATTTGTTTGAAGGATTGGAAGAAGGAAAAATTCCCGAAAGCGCAAAGAGTCCAACATATTCGCCAAGAGAAGTTGCCGAAATGTTTGATAAGGCAAAGAAAAATATGAGAAGCGCATCTGTAAACGAAGCGGTTATGATAATAAACGGAGCTTTAGAAAGCGATATAAACGATTATTTAAAAGAAAGATTTAGAGTTTTAAAAAATTTTGTTATAGCTCCCGATTATAATATTTTTAAAGAAAGCCCCGATTATTTAACCGTAGTTAAAAATTATAATTTATACGAAGGCGGATTTATAAAATGGAAAGCGGATGTAAGCGGAATTTCAAAAACCAATATAGACGGCGTTCCAAAAAATAAGGCGAGACTTTTAATTTACGATAACAATGTAAAAGAAATAGTTGGAGTTGCCGATTTAATATACAGTCAAAATATTTCGCTTGAAACTAAAAGCCATATAGAAGTTTACGCTAAAATTTTAGGTTATGATAATTTGAGCAGAACGGTTTTGTTGGACACTCAGATAATTAAGCATTTGCCTAACAAGTAAAAAATATATTAAAAAATAATAATACATAATTTATATATTCTACTATAAACATCAGTCGTATACAAAAAAACAGAAAAAAATCAATAATATATAATTATAGCTATTTCATTTTTATAAAAAATATTATAATATATCAATATAAATAATCTTTTAAGAAGGATTTTACTATGCCTAATATAAACGAAGATTATGTAGTCGAAATGCTCGGCATTACAAAAAGATTTAAGGGAATAATCGCAAACGATAATATTACCGTTCAATTAAAAAGAGGCGAAATTCATGCATTGCTCGGAGAAAACGGAGCGGGAAAATCAACTTTAATGAGCGTTCTATTCGGGCTTTATAAACAGGAAGAAGGAATTATAAAAGTTAACGGAAAAGAAGTCAATATTGATAATCCTAATACGGCAAACGCTTTGGGAATAGGAATGGTTCATCAGCATTTTAAACTCGTCCATAATTTTACCGCTTTGGAAAATATTATACTTGGAGTTGAAACGGTTAAAAACGGAATCTTGCAAATGGATAACGCGAGAAAAAAAGTTTTGGAATTAAGCAAGACTTACGGACTTGAAATATATCCCGATTCTTTGATTAGCGATTTAACGGTTGGGATGCAGCAGAGAGTGGAAATATTAAAAATGCTTTATAGAGAAAACGATATACTTATATTTGACGAGCCAACGGCAGTTTTGACGCCGAACGAAATTGAAGAATTAATGAAAATAATGAAATCGTTAACGAAAGAAGGAAAATCAATTTTATTTATAACGCATAAATTAAACGAAATAAAAGAAGTCGCCGACAGATGTTCCGTTTTGCGAAAAGGAAAATATATAGGAACAATCGATGTGAAAGACGCGACAAAAGAAGAAATGTCAGAAATGATGGTTGGAAGAAAAATATCTTTGGTAGTTGAAAAAAGCGAGGCTAAACCTAAAGATATAATTTTATCGGCTCATGATTTAAATATAAAATCTCATAAAAGCTCAAAAAATATTATTAAGAATGTTTCTTTTGAAGTGAGAGCGGGCGAGATTGTTTGTATTGCGGGAATAGACGGAAACGGGCAGAGCGAATTAATATACGCGCTTACTGGATTAACGGAATTAAATTCTGGAAGCGTAAAATTGAAAGGACATGATATTACGAATTTAAGCATAAGGAAAAAAACTTTAAACGGAATAGGACATATTCCCGAAGACAGACATAAATACGGTTTGGTTTTGGATTATACTTTGGGAGAGAATTTGATTCTTCAAACTTATTTTACCGAAAGATTCCAAAATAACGGATTCTTAAAATTTAAAGAAATGGAAAATTATTCAAAATCTTTAATAGAAAAATTCGACATAAGAAGCGCCGAAGGATTCAAAACGATAGCGAGAAGTATGTCGGGCGGAAATCAGCAGAAAGCGATTATAGCTAGAGAGATTGATAGAGAACCCGATTTGCTTATTGCCGTTCAGCCTACAAGAGGACTCGATGTCGGAGCTATTGAATATATACATAAAGAGCTTATTAATCAGAGAGATAAAGGAAAGGCGGTTTTACTCGTTTCTTTAGAGCTTGACGAAGTAATGAATTTAAGCGATAGAATATTAGTTATGTTTGAAGGCGAAATAGTTGCAAATCTCTATCCTAACAATTTAACTGTAAAGGAACTTGGATTATATATGTCTGGCTCAAAGAGAAGCGCATAAAAGGAGCAAATAAAATGAAAAATCAAATAATTAATATACTCGAAAAAGACGGATTCGTTAAAATATTTTCTTCTTTTCTTGCAATAATAATAGGACTTTTACTCGGATTAATAATACTTCTTATAAGCAATCCTAAAGACGCTTTGCCCGCTTTTATTACAATACTTTTGGGCGGATTTTCAGGAGGAAGCAGAGGAATGGGACAAGTTATATATACGGCTACTCCTTTAATATTAACGGGGCTTTCTGTCGGTTTCGCTTTCAAAAACGGACTCTTTAATATAGGCGCTCCTGGACAATTCATAGTCGGAGCTTATGCGGCGGTTTTGGTTGCGGTAAAATGCGTTTTCCTTCCATCTTGGCTTCATTGGATTTTGGCTTTATTCGTTTCTTTTATAGCTGGCGGTTTATGGGCTTATTTGCCAGGAATTTTGAAAGCTAAATTTAATGTTAATGAAGTTATATCAAGCATTATGATGAATTATATAGGAATGTATTTGGTTAATTATCTTGTCACTCTAACGGTTTACGATATGTTAAAAAATCAGTCTCAAAATATTCCGCCATCTGGAACAATTCCAAATATGGGATTAAACGCAATATTTAAAGGCTCAAGCGCAAACGGAGGATTTTTTATAGCGATTCTAACAGTTATAATAATTTATATAATTCTTTCAAAAACGACTTTCGGATTTGAGCTTAAAGCCTGCGGATTAAATAAAGAAGCTAGCAGATATGCAGGAATAAACGAAAAAAGAAATATAATTTTATCTATGGTTATAGCGGGAGCTTTGGCTGGACTTGGCGGAGGATTATTATATTTATCTGGAGTCGGCAAACATATTGAAGTCGTAGACATTTTAGCTGAAGAAGGTTTTATGGGAATTCCTATAGCTTTATTAGGTTTATCGCATCCTTTTGGAATATTAATAGCGGGAATATTTATCGCTTATATAACGGTTGGAGGATTTTATATGCAAATGCATGATTTTACTCCCGAAGTTATAGAAATGATAATATCGTCTATAATTTATTTTAGCGCTTTCGCTTTAATGTTTAGAAGCATTGTAGGATTTATTTCTAAAAAACTTAAAAAAGAAAATTAATTAAAAAAAATTAAAAAGGACAATTTATGGAAACGATTTATTTTTTAGTTCAACAAACAATGTTATTTTCAATTCCTCTTTTGCTTGTCGCTTTGGGAGGCATGTTTTCAGAAAGAAGCGGAGTCGTTAATATAGCTTTAGAAGGAATAATGATTATTGGAGCTTTTACGGGAATATTTTTTATAAGCAGATTCGGAAATTTATTTTCGCCTACTACAACTTTATTTATAGCGATAATAATTTCGGCTTTGTCTGGTTTAATATTTTCTTTGCTTCATGCTTACGCTTCGATTAATATGAGCGCCGACCAAGTTATAAGCGGAACGGCTTTAAATATATTTGCGCCCGCTTTTGCAATATATGTTACGAGAGCGATTCAAGTAGTTCAGCAAATATCTTTTGTAAATAATTTCAGAATAGAATCCGTTCCCATTTTAGGAAATATTCCGATTATAGGAAATTTGTTATTTAAAAACGCTTATATAACGACTTATTTGGGATTTATAATTTTAGCTTTATCATGGTTTGCGCTTTATAAAACTAGATTCGGTTTAAGATTAAGAAGTTGCGGAGAGCATCCTCAAGCCGCCGATTCTGTCGGAATTAATGTTTATAAAATGCGTTATTTTGGAGTTGCAATTTCTGGAGCTTTGGCTGGAATTGGAGGTTTGGTATTCGTTATTCCAACTTCTACAAATTTTAACGCTACGGTTGCAGGATACGGATTTTTAGCTTTGGCAGTTTTAATATTCGGGCAGTGGAAACCAATAAGAATACTTTATGCAGCTTTCTTTTTCGGATTAATGAAAACTTTAGCGTCAGCATATTCTGGAATTCCTATACTTTCAAATTTGCCGATATCAAATAGCTTTTATAAAATGATTCCTTATATAACGACTATAATAGTTTTGGCTTTTACTTCAAAAAACTCTCAAGCTCCGAAAGCTTCGGGTTTGCCTTATGATAAAAGCGTGAGATAGTAATTTTGAAGAAAAACTAAATTTATTAAATCGTTATCTAATATTTATTATATAATTTCCGATAATATAAAAAATATTAATTATACTTTATGGAGTAAAAAATGTTGAAAAAAGCTTTATTAATGTTTTTATCTTTAATGCTATTATCTTTTATCGTCTCTTGTAAAGATAATAAAAATGTTCAGGATGATTATATAAATCAAATAGAACGAGAATATCAGCAATCTACTAATCAGGATGTTATTTTGGAATCTAACGATTTTGAATCGAATCCTTTTTATGACGATTTGGGACTTAGTAATAATAACAATTATAATAATAATCAAATTTTTGAAAATAGAACGATTCCGACTACGCCCGCGCCAGTTAGAACTTCCAGACCAGTAAGAAGAGGACCGAGAAAAGCGACTATATATAATTTTTATAGTCCTTGGGCAAGCACGCATAAAACCGACCCTTTGATTGTTAAAGAGATAAGAGTAATGATTGCAAATAAAGAATATACGAGAGCAAGAAATTATATAAACAATTTAGATTTGAATAATTTGCCCGTTGGAGTTGATTTGGGACAGATTTATCAATTTAAAGGAATAGTTCATTATTTTCTTTCAAAAAGCAATAGAGCAAATATATCTATAGCTAACGAATCGTTTAAAAATGTTATTAATAATACGACTATAGAAAAATTTAAACCTCTGTCTTTATTATGGAACGGAATGCTTTATCAAACTTATTCTACAGATATGAACGAATTACAAAGCGCGGTAGATTTATTTGATAGAGTTATTAACGAATATCCAAGCACAAGATTTGCAAACGATGCGACTTTCTATAAAGCGGTTACATTAAAGAAAATGGGAATGGCGGAAAGCGAATATAACGATTTATTCTTGTCAGTAAAACGAGGAGGCTTTGCGGATACTTTAATTTTCTCTCAAGTGGTTAATGATTATGTTCCTGCAAATACTTTGGTAGATAGGGAATTATTAAGATAAATTAGATAAGGTTTTCATTTTTAATATAGGCAGGGTTTAAAAGCTCTGCCGTTTTTTATTTTAATTTTTTAATTAGAAAAGGAAATTTTATACAATCGCTGTAGCCAATATTTTATTATTTTTAGAAAATAACCATATCAAATGCAGAGTTTAGTCTGTCATATTATCAAAAAATAATAAATAGTTTTACAATAAAAGATATTATTTTTAACTCTTTACATGTCGATAAATTATAAGTTATTATTTATTGAATTTTATTTAATTTAGTATAATATTTATTATAAATTTTAATTTTTAATAAAACATAGGATATTATGACGAACAGAATATTTTTAACTTTATTTTTATTTAATTTAAGTTTATTCGCTCAAAATTTGCCTCCTTCTCCGCCCGATAATCCGCAGGTTATTCCGATGAGCGAAATAACGGAAGGAATGGAAGGAGTCGGCTATACGGTAATACATGGAACAAATGTCGAGCCTTTTAAAGTAAAAGTTATTTCCGTTTTAAGAAAAATGTGGCATGGAAGCGATGCTATATTAATAGAACTTGAAGGGCTTAATTTGGAACATTCGGGAACGGTTGCAGGAATGAGCGGCTCGCCAATTTATTTTGACGGAAAAATTGCTGGCGCTTTGGCTTTTGGTTGGAATTATGCTAAAGACCCGATTGCGGGCGTCACTCCAATAGAAGAAATGTATAAATTATATAACGATACAAACGCTTCAAAAGTCGCTTCAATTAGTAAAAATTCTTTGCAAACTCCTTTAATGTTTTCGGGTTTTAACGGAGATTCTTTTTTAGAATATTCGGATAAATTTAAAGAAATGGGATTTTATCCAATGCAAGCTGGAGGCTCAATTTCGGATATTAATCAAAGCGGTAAATTTTTATTCGGCGATTCTGTGGCGATAGTTTTAATTGACGGCGATTTTTCAATAGCTGGAGTCGGCACTGTTTCGCATACGGACGATGAAAAATTTTTATTATTTGGGCATTCAATGTGGTCCAAAGGAAGATTAAGAGCGCCCGTTTCAAGAGCTTATATAAACCATATTGTAGCTTCAACGGCATCTTCATTTAAAATAGGAGCGGCTTATTCTAATTATTTGGGCTATACAGTTTATGACGGAACTTTTGGAGTTTCGGGAGTTTACGGAGAAGTGCCCGAAAATACTATGATTCCCGTTAATTTGCAAGTTGAAGACCAAAGTTTTTTAAATAAAGATTTTAATTTTAGAGTATTGAACGACCCGACATATTTTTCTTATTTGCTTTCTATGGCAATTTATACTGCCGTAACTTCAAGCGCGGGAAGCGATGAGGACGGAGTATTTAGCGTAAGTTATGAAATAGAAACGGATTATTTTGAAGAACCTTATAAAGTAACCGATAGAATATTAAGCTATTCTTCTAAAGACGCTTTCAAAACGGCAATAGAACAATTAATAGCTCCCGTTGATTTTTTTATTTATAATAATTTTAATAGAGTCGGAATAAAATCAATAAAACTATCGATAAAAAGGAGCAATTTAGAATACGCTTTTTTAAACGATATAACTTTACTTGAGCCTAAAGCTAAAGCGGGCGAGACTATACATTTAAGAGTTGGAATAACTCCTTACGGCAAAGAAAAAACTTATATAAATATTCCCGTTAAACTTCCCGTTAATTTGACTACGGATGTTTACAGTATTTATGCGGCTAACGAATATATTTATAATTATGCAGAGCGGTTATTTATGCCGAATAAATATAAAATAAGAAGTTTAGACGATGTTATGAGAATATATGGCAAATCCTATGACGATAAGGCTTTGAAAGTTTGGCTTTATTCTTCGGCGAGAGGCGTTCAAATAGGCAAAGATTCTTTTCCTATGCTTCCTATTTCAAAATATGGAGTAATGGCAAATAATTATACTTCGGATAAAGCATCGGTTATAAACGCTATAGAAGGACAATTTGATATGCCTTATTCAATATTGGGTTTAATGAAAATAGATATAATCATAGAAGGAGCGGATAAATATGAAAATCGCTAAAATCATTTTAATATTATTAATTTTATCAAATACTAATATTTTCGGAGTCGTTACAAGAAATTATTCAAGCTCAAGAAAGGGCTTTTATAATAACGGAACTTATGACGGAATAATGCTCACCGAACAAGGTTCTTTAATTTTAGCTCCTATTATAGAAAAAGACGGCTCTATAGAAGGAAAATTTATTTGGAAAATATATAATTCTTCGGACGGTTCAATGTATGCGGCTATAAGCGGAGATGGAGCGGAATTGTATAAAAGAGAAGCGGGAGAAAGCGATTTTAATTTATTCGTCAAATCTACAAACGAAAGCGCTTTTACTTCTGTAATTTCGGATAATTTGGGAAATATATACGCGGCTACAGCGCCTTATGCAAGAATTATAAAATATGATAAATCGGGAAATGAGATTTGGAGTAAAAATGTAGACGACACTTATATTTGGGATATGAAATTTGACAATAACGGAAATTTATATGCAGCAGCGGGCGGAAATAATGCGAGAGTATTAAAAATATCTTCAAATGGAAATATAACGGAAATATTAAAAACGGAAGAACAGCATGCAATGTCTCTTTATTTTGATTCTAAAAGCAATAAACTTTATATAGGGACGGCGGGAAGAGGATTAGTTTTATCTGTTGATTTATCGACTAATTTAGAAAATCCTTCTTATAAAACTGTTTACGATACCGCTCAAAATGAAGTTTATGCAATAACTATGGATAATATAGGAAATTTATATTTTGGAACGGCGACAAGAGAGCCTTCATATTTAATTTTGCCTTCTATAATAGACGGAGGAAAATCTACTGACGATAGCGCAAAAGAATTTAGAAATTCTTTATATAAAGCGGACACAAACGGAACGGTTCAAAGATTATTTTTCTTAAATCAAACTTTGGTTTTTGCTTTAAGTAGCGATATTGATAATAATATATATTTTATAACTGGAGATAACGCGGACATTTATAAAATAAACGGAAATGACGGACTTCTATCGTATATTGGCGGATTAGAAAATAAAACTCTCTCAACTTTTTCGGCTACGAAAGACGGATTATATTTTGCAATATCAAAAACAGGAGAAATTTATAAAATGCAAAACGGAAATCCTTCAGAAGGCAGTTTTATAAGCGATACTTTGGATTTAAAACTTTTAAGCAAATTAGGAAGTTTAAAAGCAATGACAACTATTCCAGACGGTTCGGATATATCTTTTGAAGTGAGAACGGGAAATGTGGCAAGAGTAGATGATACTTGGAGCGATTTTACTAAAGTTTCGGAAGACGGAAAAATTAACGCTCCAGACGGAAGATTTTTGCAATTTAGAATAACAATGAAAAATTCTAACGCTAATGAAAAATCAGTTCCTGTTTTAAGTTCTATGGATTTTACTTATATTGAAAATAATTTGCCTCCAGATGTTCTAAACGGCGGACTTACAACGCATTATAAACAGCAAAACGATTCAAGCGAAACTACAAAAAGCCCGCAACTCGAAGAAAGCGAAACTATGATTTATTGGAAAGGAAGCGACCCAAACGGCGATAAACTTATTTACGATTTGGAATATAAATTAAAAGGCGAAAAAAATTATAGAAAACTTGCAAATAATTTAGAAACGCCATATTTTAGATTTAAGTCTTATTTAATGCCTTCGGGAATTTATGATTTTAGAATAACGGCAAGCGACAGATTCGATAATCCGATAGATTTATCAAAAACTAAAACTTTGGAAGTTCTTAATATAAAATACGATAATGATTCGCCCGAAATATTTGATTTTGCTGTAAAAACCGAAGGAAATAAAAGAATAATAACTTTTAGAGCGGAAGATAAACTTTCATTTTTGAAAACAGTAAGATATTCAACTATAACGGAAGAATGGCATTATATACTTCCCGATGATAAAGTTTTGGATTCTATGAGCGAAAATTTTACTATTATAATAGACGATGAAGAAGCGGGTTCAATTACAATAGAAGTTTTGGATACTGAAGGAAATATTAAATATTATTCTTTTGTTATTTAAGATTTATTATAAATAAAAAATTGGAGATAAAATGAGTATTAATTGTGTTTGGTGCGGTAAAGAAATTGAAGAAATTAAAGGACAGGCTACAATGGATACCTGCGAAGAATGCGAAGATTTTTTTGAAGATAATATTTTAAATATTTCAAAAACCTTAAACGAACTCCTAAAAGAAAATGAATCTAGCAAAGATAAAAAGGATGCAGAAAAAAAAGCATGGATAAGCTACTCTCTTATAACTGCAATTCATATGTTAAGCTCAAAACCTTATTTAGAGTTTAAGGATTCAAAATATAAAAATAATTTGCCACAATAATAAAATTAATAAAGAAAATTAAAAATTATTTATTAATAACCAAATGATATAAATCTTTATTATAATCTTTATTCGATATTGTTTTATTTTCGTATATAAGTTTTTTATATTTATCATCTGGAGAGAGATTTTTATTTCTAAATCCGCCATTCATTTTTAGAGAATATAAAATATCGCCAACGGTTATAGATTCGGGAGGACATCCTAATATATAAGATATTTTTGAACCGTCAACAGTTTTTATTATATACATAGATTTTTCTAAACTTTCGGATATTTCATTTATTATTGTAGGAGGAGTTTTTAATTCTTTTGCAAGTTCGTATATTGTAAAAGGTTTTTTCTTGTTAATAAATCTATAGGCAATCGCATGCATAAACTCTAAAGCTATAACTTCTTTTTCGGCAAAGGAAAGTTTGATATTCGTTCTGTCGACTCCGTAAGCTCTAAAATATTGAAGAGAATAAGTAAGTTCCGCTCCAAATAAAATTATTATCCAAATTATATATAAAAGCAAAAGCAAAACGGGAATTTGAGCGAAAGCGCTTGCCGATGAAAACTCGGCTGGACTTATGCTAGTTAAAGTATTATCTTCGTTGCTTATCACTACAATATCGCCTATTTTAAAATTATATTTCATTAACTGCTCAAATACATTTGGCGAAAAATCAATAAAGTTAAGAATATTTGTAGAAATAATCTCTCTATCGTAAGTTGGAGCGCTTAAACCGTTTCCAAGATTTTCAATTATTCTATAGCTTATTCTCTCTAAAGTAATATTTGAAATATTTTTATTAACGCCAGAGTTTATTTCTTTTACTATATATTCTATTTTATATTTATCGCTATCAAAAATTTGTTTATAATTTTTTACATTTAAATTTAATCTAAAATAAACGCTGAAAAGAGTTATTATAGTTATAGCTACCAAAACCGAAGATATAGCGGCATTGGACCAATTTACTTTTGTTTGAGGAACTAAAACATAAGAAAATAAAACTAATAAAGACATAGCGATTATTGGAGTAACCCAAGATAATAATATTCTAATTATAGTCGGATAATTATATGAGCTAATATGCATATAAGTTATAAGCGAAAAAGATATTCCTATCATTATTGGAATTAAAAAAAGTAAAGCTATATAATTCGCAGCCACTCTAGGAATTGAAGTTTTTATTTTAACTCTCCATATTTTAACAAGCGATTGCTGTATATTATGCAAAATTAATCCCGTGCTTACCAAAGTAGAAATTACGCCGACTAATCCAAAACTTGCCAAATTTGTATTGTCGGCTATATTTAATATTTGCCTAACCATTGGCTCGTAAAAAGGAGCGTTTGTTTGCATCCAATCAAAAATCACGGTAAAAATATTTTGATATAAATTAAAAATTCTCAATATAAATAAACCTACTATTAAAGCGGGGATTAAAGACAAAGTTACAAGATAGGTTAATGAAGCCGCTCTTATTGTGCAATCGTCTTTTATAAAATCGGTTATCGCAAAAGTTATTACTCTAAATAAATTTATAAAAAATCTTTTTATAGGATTAAATATTGAAGCGTCAGTATAATATATATCTTCGCTAAAGAATTTTTTTAACTTTTGAAAATTTTTATTTATTTTTTGAATTCTATTCATATCGCATTACTCTTACTTGAAAAAAATATTATATAATGTATAATAAATAAACTTAAAGCGAGGGTGGTGGAATTGGCAGACACGCTAGACTTAGGATCTAGTGCCTAGGCATGAGGGTTCAACCCCCTCCCCTCGTAAATCTATTCGTTATATTTTTTATCTTCCACCTCTACCGAAAATTTACATTTATCGCATTCTTTTCTGTATCCATTTTCCGTCTTTATAATTTTTAAAGATTTTCTACTATGACAAAAAGGACAATCTTCACGATTTCTAAAAATCAAATACGATATAAAATTAAATGTCTTGCTTACAAAAGATACGAAAAAAAGTAAGCCAAACATTAAAATAAATACTATAATTACAATTATAAAAAATATAATAGCTAATAATTCCACGATTAATAATTCCAATAAAATAATATAATTCGTTATATTATAAACTATAATAATAATTTTTGAAAGGTTTTATTTTGCTTTTAATTTATTATAAATGGAATTTAACTATATAGAAAAAATAAAATTATTGACATAAAAAAAATTATTTCTATAATTAACTTTAATATAAAATATAAAGGATTGTTAATTAATGGAAATAGAAGAATTTTGCCGTAAATATACGGTTGATAGAAAAAATACTAATTCTGAAAAATGGGATACGGGAATTGAAAAAAGATTTAAAACCGAAGGACTTATTCCAATGTGGGTTGCCGATATGGAGTTTAAAGCGCCAGAGGAAGTTATAGACGCTTTAAATAAAAGAATATCGCATGGAGTTTTTGGCTATACTCATTAAAATTATTTCTTTTTTTTGTTAAATAAAGAAAGGAGGCTAGGTTAAAAGCCCATAGAGTAAATACCGTTTTCAGCGAAAATATTAACAATAGGAATTTAAAGTTTACTATCTATGGCTTGTATCATTATTTTAAATTTTATCAAATTAAGTAACTAGAATTTTATTCCATTAATTCTGAATATAAAAATTTTATTTAAATTTTTTACTTTATAAAAATATTATCATTACGAGGCTATTTATAGCCGAAGTAATCCAAAATTAGTAAAATTTTATTTTAAAATCTACTTTATCAATAGTGGATTGCCACGCTATCGCTCGCAATGACAATATATTTTTTCCGTCATTAGGAGGATGTGAAAAATCCGAAGTAATCCATTCTATTTGGATTGCTAGCTAATGGCGGGCTTTAGCCTCATTTCATTCGCAATGACTAAATAAAATAAAAACGGACGAAGAAATTTTTCCTCGCCCGTTTGTGTGAATTAGAAATTATATTATTTTACTGTTTAGTTAAAGTGCCTGAATAGGTAACCTTAAAACTTTTGCCAGCCGCTGAACCGCCAGCTGTATATTCAAGAAGCTCAACGCTATTGCCATCAGTAGAAATGGTGAATTTTATATATTCTTTAACGCTTACCTCTCCTTCGGACATTTCTCCATTTGCGGAATATTCAGAACCTGATTTTAATATTTGCTTGCTTGATAATCCTCCAAACATCCCAGCAGCTAGTATTTGGTTATTGTATAACCACAAGACAAATTCCATAGTTTCCGTAAATTCAGCAGCGTTTCCTTCACTTACCGTGCGAGTAACAGTTCCTGAGTATGTAGCAATTTCTGTTAAATCTGTTGCAGGGTCGCCCGTAGCCGTTGGCACATCTACAGAACCTCCGCTTCCTCCTCCCGTTTTGTCGTCATTTTTGCAACTTATCGCAAACAGGATAATAAACGATAAG
>ENA-ORSC01000533-ORSC01000533.1-human-gut-metagenome-genome-assembly--contig:-NODE-533-length-29853-cov-6.727029_pt1 | contig 29853 bp, 22 predicted proteins | sample MGYA00242178_ERZ509140 | MGnify/ENA primary metagenome ERZ509140 (study PRJEB26280, sample SAMEA2338681) | human gut metagenome | biome: human gut; feature: human-associated habitat; material: faeces... | reverse complement strand
TTTTGAAGTTCTTGTCATAAGTGTAGTCTCTCTTTCGTTTACACCTATACAATAAATCTTAAATAGACATCATTAATGTCAGTTATATTAACAAGTCACCAATGTATCTGTTAAGCCATTTTATTACTAAACTAGTTTACAAGTTGACAAGGTAGACTTTTTTTACTAGCTTGAAGTAAGCGTTACCAATGAATACAGGGGTTAGATATGGAGAAGAAAGATTTAAAGCATTTGAGTCGTAGTGAGTTGGTGGATGTCATTTGCGAGATGAAAAAGGATACTACAAATTCAAATGATTTAACAATGGAAGAAATAGAATCGGAGCAGAAGCGGTTAAAGGATAGGGCTGTATATCGTAAAACTTTAAAGGGGACGATTGGTATATTGGTTGTAGTAGCTGCCATTTCTGTTTTAGTAGCTACTTTATGGATGCCCGTATTATCTATTTATGGCTATAGTATGTCTCCTACTTTAGAGCAGGGGCAGTATGTTGTTTCTGTAAAGGATACAAAATTAAAGTCGGGAGATATTGTAGCTTTTTGGCAAGGAAATAAGTTGTTGGTAAAACGTGTTATTGCAGGTCCTGGTCAATGGGTAGACATTGATGTGAATGGCAATGTGAGTGTAGATGGTAAAGCGTTGGATGAAAAGTATCTTAATGAAAAAGCATTGGGTAATTGTGATATTGATCTTCCACACCAGGTGTCTGAATCACATTGGTTTTTAATGGGGGATAACAGAGATACTTCTATAGATTCTAGAAGTAGAGCAATTGGAGATATTTCAAAGGAACAAATAGAGGGGCAGATTATTTTTAGAATTTGGCCTTTTGATCAAATGGGAAGTGTAAAGTAGGTGAGAGAGCATGGCTTCGGAATATATTAAAAAACTACTTAAGGATAAAGTACGGTTAAAGAAATGGAAAAGGATTACTTTAGCCCTTTCTTGCGTGGTTGTTTTTTGCGTGGTTTATGCACTCACTCTTCCTGCCATTACATTAGAGGGTAAAACCATTTGTGGAATGGAAGAACATACTCATACTGAAGAGTGTTATCAAGATGACAAGTTAATTTGTGATAAAGAAGAACATCAACATACTGAAGATTGTTACGAAAAAGAAGAACAGCCTGTAAAGAATGAAGTATTGAATGAGCCTGAAGAAACTGTGCAGCCGGATACACAAATAACATCTCAGGAAGAAGAGAAAGTGTCTGAAGATGAACCAAAGATGGTTGAAGATCAAACGACTACAGAACAAACGGATTATCAATTAAAAGATAGTGATATCACTTCAATTGAAGTGAATTATAAAGATGCGAGTGGACATTGGCAACAAGTTGACAATGGTGAAGTAAAACCAAGCAATACAGAGATCTATTTAAAAGTAAATTTTGCTGAAATTAAAACAGAAGATTTATTAAATAAACATAATTGCACGCTTTCATATCAAATTCCTGACTTTTTACGTGATGCCAAAGGGGCAGGAGATCTTTATGAGGGTACAGAAAAAATAGGAACTATCACAGTTGAAAATAATGTAGCGAAGGTTACTATAGATAAAAATTCTCTTGAAAATTTAATTAAGAATGGAAATACACATTTAAAAGGATATTTTTACATACAAGGACAAATTAATTTATCCACAATAGTAGATAAGGATGGAAAAGCAGTTTTAACTTTAGGTGATAAAACAGTTACTTTGAACTATGGTCCGGATTGTATTGAAAAATTTGGTGGTGTAACGATAAAAAAAGAATTTAAAGAAGTAGATAAAATAAATAATTATGTAGCTTATACAATTACTGTTGAGGCAGGTAAGTATGGATGTAAAAATCTATATGTAATTGATCAATTTACTTCAAATGGTAATTTAGTTAGCTATGCTGGTAATATAACTTCAAACGAAACAACATTAAGTGGTATGCCTAATAATCATGAACCATATGAGACAGTAACAGGATCCACAAATCATGGCACGATTTATAAAGCCAATATTCCGGATTCTACAACCAAAATACCTGGAGCAGGACAAAACAATATCACAAGTCCTTGTATTGTTTGGAATATCAAAAATATGGGTGCTAATGAGAGACGTGAGCTTACTTATTATGTGAAACTTAAGGATGATGTGAATTTAAGAAATCAACAAATCACAAATAGAGCATCGTTGTATTCAAAAGGCTCTCAAGATGTTTATGATAGAGGATCTGGTGAAGCAAATTTTACTCCTACAATAAATTATGATGGTAAGTTTACTAAGGATGTAAATGGAAATATTATAAGAAACAATGATGGTTCATATACAATTCCATTTAAGTTATCAATTGCTCTTAATGAAGATACGAGTAATTATACAATCAAGAATCTTCAATTCCGTGACTTTTTGAGAAATATAGACAACGATTTATTACAATATGTTACTTTTGATCATACATCTTTTAAATTATATAAGAATGATAAGATGGTTGATCCTACAAAATATAATGTGAAATGGTCTTCTGAGACTAATAATACAGATTTTAAAGAATGGAATGAAGTTAAAAACCCAAAGAGTTTTATACTTTCTGGAAATAAGAATAGTCCAATTGATTTAAGTCCTGGTGATAGCTGTTATGTGACATATAACGTTATTGTAAAGCCAGAAGCCTTTGCGAAGATGCATTCAGATTCAATAAAGGTAGAGAACCGTTTTGTAGCGCATGCAGATAATATGGATACTCCTAGAGATGGTGGATTTGAAGCGTATAATTCTAGTCCAATCATTAAAACGTATGAATGGAATGGTAAACAAGTAGATCAAAATGCTACAACTGAGGAATCATCAGAAATAATAAATGATGATAAATATACGTATAACGGAGATAAAATTGAAAAGGATTCAACTTCAGAAAATAGCTTTATAGTTCCTAAGGGAAGCTATAAATATACGGTTGAAACAAATAAAACATTGAATGATTTTGATGTCACAGATGTAATAATGACAGATACCTTGACTTCAAAATATATGAAGTATGTTGGGTATGTGAAAGTGGAAGCATTGGAAGCAAACACAATTTCTAGTGATTTAAATAAAGTAACATCAGATACTTATACGTCACAGCCTACTTATGAAACAGTAGGAACTAAATGGGTCAAGATAGATGGCAAGAAAACATTTAGTTTAAAGCCTTCTGATTTAGGTTGGACAAAGCAGAATTATGCGTATCGTTTTACGTATTATGCTAAACCAGAAGAGTTAGGCGCATTTACTGAAACAAAGGTTAAAAATAAATTTACTTTGAATGGAATTGTAAAGAAAGGAAATGGAGAGTTTACTTTTAATGAGAATGATGTTTCCAAAGAAACGACACTAACTATTAAGGGAACTTTGAACATGACTGCTAAGAAGGTATCTTGGTATTATAGTGAGCCTACAAAAGAATCAGGTACATGGTCTAAGGGTGAACTATATTGGGTAGTTGATGTAGGTGGCACACAGATTGCGCAAGGTACAACATTCCGTGATTTGATTAAGTCAGATGATAAAATAACTAGTTCGTATTTACATGATGATTCATTGGTGGGTATTTACAAAGGAACACTTCCCGATGGAAAATCAATTTCAGATTATAAGGATTTAAATGATTTAACTAGTAATGGACGTTTAACTCTTATAAATGATAAATTTGAAACTCAACTTAATGGTACAGCTCCAAATTACAATGGGTTATTATTCACTGCAAAAGAAGATATTAAGCTAGAGAATGGTGAAAAGGTTTATATGATTATTAAATCTGAACCAGCAGAGCTCCCATCACCTACGAATAATCGTGATACAAAAACATATAAGAATAGTATTAGTATCAAGGATGATGATAGTTATGTTTCTGAACAAACGGCTGAAAAGACTTTGTATACATCTCCAAATATTTTAAAGGAGTTAGGACAGGTTTTTAAATATGATGGAAAAACAGTTACAAATCTTCAAATAGGTGCTGATAAAACTGAATCAGGAGTTGCAGATACAAGTAAGATTTGTGCGGATTTGTTAAAAGAGAGTCGTGGAGTCTTCGTTTCATGGGCATTTAAAGTTAACTATGATGGCAAATTGAATGGCGAATATAGTGTATTAGAAGATATTCCAGAAGGCATGGAGCTTAGTTATATTCGTGTTAAATGGCATGGTGAAGATGCTTTAAAGGTTCAGTCAAGAGAAATTTCAGGAATTGATAGTACTACCTGGACTAAAGTAGAAAATGATTCAAAAAATGATAATAAAAATTTTGATGAACACACAATTTATTATGTCAGCAAAGATAACAAACAAGCTATGATCCAGCTTGGTGATTTTGTAGCAAAGGAAGAAAGAGACAATAATTCGGTGGATGTACAGGTTGTTTGTAGAGTAACAGATTCAAAGGTATTATTGGGTGCTGAACCTCAAACATTTACAAATAAAGTTACGCTTAGAAAAGATGGTAAAGACATTGATACAGCAAAAAGTCCTGAAACCATTCAATTAACTGAAGGAAATAAGAATATTGATAAAAAACAAGTTCAAGGAAATGGACAAAAGATTGATTTTGAAATCAATGCGAACCAGCTTGGTCAAACGCTTCCAACAAATGATGGTAATAAATTAAAGTTAGTGGATGAATTAGGTGAAAATCTACAGTTGGATACAACTTCAATTAAAGTGTTTAAGAATAATACTGAACAATTAACAGATTGTGATACTTCATATACTAACAATACTTTGGAAATTACAGTTCCTAATAATGTCCCAATTAAGATTACATATACAGTTACAGTAAATGCCAAACCAGAAGAGTCTGTAAAAGTAACTAACACAGCTTATTGGAAGGGATATTCTAAAGATAGTGGTAAAATAGTTGAATCTGATTATTCATATAAAGTAGGTGGAGGTATCGAAGCTTTGTCAAAAGTAAACTTTAAACTTACGAAACAAGATCAAAATAATCTGAATACTGTTTTACAGGGGGCAACGTTTGATATAGAAAAGTGTGAATTAAATGGAAATGTTATTACTCCAACAAAAATAGCAACTGTAACTACGGATGCTAATGGACTAATTACCCAAAATTTAGATTTTGATACACTTTACAAAATAACAGAAACAAAAGCACCAGATGGCTATGTCCTTGATAACAAGCCAATCTATATCTTGGATTTAAAAGACAAGGAAAAGGATACGAGTTATTTAGAGAAGATTAAAACGCTTGTAAAAGATAATAAACTTTATGTGATTTACAAACAACAGAATTTTGACATACAAGTTCAGAATCACAAGGGTGAAATAACTGTAGTCAAAAAGTTTATCAATGATGCTGCAGGTAATTCACATAATCCAGTAAGTGGTACATATAAATTTGGGTTATATCAAGATAAAAATGATTTGACTAACCCATTACAGAAAGTTTCAATTACTTATAATGCTGATGAAACACAAGAAGAATCAGCGAAGTTTATTAATCTAAAATTAGATAAAACATATTATGTTTTTGAATTAGATGATAGTGATAATCCGATTACTGATTCTTCAGAAGAAGTAACAATAAATAAATTGCAGTATACAGTAGAGTATAAAAATGAAAAAGGTGAATCTACAAATGCTGCAACAAATGGGCAAACGGTGATTGTTACAAACAGAAGCCGTACAAAAATATTACCTTCCACAGGTGGGTATGGATCCCTGCTTTACAGAATATCAGGTGCGATGTTGGTTTTAGCAAGCTTGATAATTCTGATAAATATAAATAAAAAGAATCCTTTAAATGACAAATCAAAGAATAGGAGAAAGAAATGAAACTAATTAAGAAAATTGCTGCCATTTTGTTTGCGTTCATGATGGTAGTATCAATGAGTTGTAACGTAAAGGCTGTTGATACAACTACAGCAACAACAGAAACAGGAGATGGAAAGATAACAATCAATAACGCAATACCTGGACAAACTTATAAGATTTATAAGATTTTGGAACTTGAATCTTATAATCCAACTACGAAAAATTATGCATATAAAGTTACACCAGAATGGAAAAACTTTGTAGATGGTGATGGAAATGATTATTTAAAAAGAGTTGATGGAACTGATTATGTTAATTGGGAAGGTGATTCAGCTGATAACGGAGAACATGTCAAAGAATTTGCAGAAAAAGCAATAGCTTATGTAAAAAAAGTAGACAGTCCAGTTAAAATGTTTACCGAACAAAAAGCACCAACTGCTGCAGAAAGAAAGAATACATCAACAGTTACTTTTAAAAATCTTCCTTTAGGTTATTATCTAGTAGATTCAAGTGTTGGTACTTTGTGTAGTCTTGATACTACAAAACCAGAATCAACAATTCAAGAAAAGAATGGTGTACCTTCAGTTGAAAAAGGAGTTAGCAATTCAAAAACTGGACCTTTTGATACGTCAAGTACTGCCAGCATTGGTGATACAGTATATTTTAAAACTACAATTACTGCACAACCAGGAGCTCAAAACTATGTGCTACATGATAAAATGACTGAAGGATTAACTTTTGATCAAAATTCAGTAAATGTTAGTTTACATAAAAATGCACAAAACACTGATCGAGATCTTTCTAAAACCACAGATTATAGTGTTGAAACAACTAATTTAGAAAGCACAGATCCAAAATGTACTTTCCATGTAAATTTTATACCTACATTCTGTGACAGTTTAGAGGCTAATGATACAATTACTTTTACTTATTCTGCAACATTAAATGAAAATGCAGTGATTGGAAATGTTGACAAAAATACGAATGAAACTTGGTTAAAATATGGTGATAGTCAAAGTACTCAACCTAAAACTACTACCACAAAAACATTTGAAATGAATGTGTTTAAATTTTATAAAGATAAGAAAAATTCAGATAAAGAAACAGGTCTTGCTGATGCAACTTTTAAATTAACTAAAGATTCACAGGATGCAGAGAACATTACTTTTGTTAAAAAATCTAATGAAAGTACTACAGAGGATGTGTATCGTGTTGCTAAAACAGGTGCGACAGTCACAACTATTACTTCACCTAAATCAGGTAAATTTATAATCCAAGGTTTAGGCGCTGGTACTTACTATTTGACAGAGACTAAACAACCTGATGGATATAATAAATTAAGTGGTCCAGTAACTGTAGTCATTGATAAAGATGGCAAAGTTAAAGTTAAAAACGGAGATGCTTATGATGAAGTTACTCAAGTCAAAGTAGAGAATAAATCAGGAACAGTACTACCATCTACTGGTGGTGCTGGTACTACAATGATCTACTTAATTGGTGGAGCATTAGTATTGGGTTCTGGTGTTGTATTGGCTACAAAGAGAAGAGTTAAGGGTAAATAATATATTTTCGATTAATGATAGGGAGAGGGTTGTAAAATGAGAAAACATATTTCAACTATAATTGCGATACTTGTTTTTATTACGGGTCTTTCCTTATTGTTGTATCCAACGGTGAGTAATTATTGGAATTCTAAACATCAAACGGCTGTTGTTGCTAATTATTCTGAAAAGATAGAGAAGATGGATGATCAGGATAGGCAGGCTGCGATTGATGGGGCTGTGGCATATAATGAAACATTATTATCGAATGCGGGTCGTTTTACGCCCAGTGATTCAGATTTGTCTGTATATAAGAGTCTATTAAATGCGGATGGTACGGGTATGATGGGATATATCACGATTCCTGAGATTCGTTGTAAGCTAGCTATTTATCATAGTGTGGATGATTCTGTTTTACAGGTGGGTGTCGGTCATTTAGAGGGGTCTTCGCTTCCTGTTGGTGGTAGTAGTACGCATTGTGTTATTTCTGGTCATAGAGGGCTTCCGAGTGCTCGTTTGTTTACGGATATTGATCGTCTTGAAAAGGGGGATTTATTTTATCTGCATGTGTATGGCAAGGTTTTGGCGTATGAGGTGGATAAGATTTCGGTTGTAGAGCCTGAGGATTATGGTCCTTTAGAGATTGAAGAAGGTAAGGATCTTTGTACGTTACTTACGTGTACGCCGTATGGTATTAATACGCAGCGTTTGATGGTTCGTGGTCATCGTGTGGTGGATAGTTTGTATAATGAATCGAATATTACTTCAGATGCAGCTCGAGTGGATACTTTAGTGGTGGCTTCTTGTGTGGGTGTTGTATTAATGTTGGTTGGTATTATTGTTTCGAAGATATGGAGGTTAAAAGGACGTGAAAAAAATAATTCGTAGTGTATTGTGTATATTTCTTTTTGTTTTTGTATGTACTCCTGTTTTCGCAAGTGATTATTCGAGTTTAACAGTGACTTGTCCAGCTTCAAATATAGATGTTCGTTTATATCGTGTGGCGGATGCGGATTATAATTTGATGGGTGCTTTTAAATCCTATTCGGTTTCAAAGGATTGGAATATTCTTGGTGATTATATTGATCGCGATAAGATTGAATGTGATGATGAAGTTAAGTCAGATTCAGATGGGAAGGCTTTATTTTCTCATTTAACTAAAGGTGTTTATTTAGTGAAGGCTTTAGATAATGCGGATTATACAATGTCGGTTTCTGTTGTTTATGTGGATAAAGATTGCGATGTTGAATTAAAGTATGAGCCTAGAGTTGAAACGACTTCTTTGCGTGTTCAAAAAGTATGGAAGGATGACGACAAGAAGAATCGTCCAAGTTCTATTGGTGTCGATCTACTTGGGGATGGCAAAGTCGTAGATCATCAGGTATTAAGTGAAGAAAATCATTGGACATATGCTTGGAATGATTTGTCAGGTGATATGAGATGGAGTTGTGTTGAGACAAGTGTTCCTTCTGGATATAGTGTAAGTTCTTATCGAGAAGGGAATCATATTGTGTTAAAGAATAGTTTGAATAAGGTTGTGGATTCTAAGAAATCAGAATCCAATCTTCCTTTGACGGGTCAATTGTGGTGGCCTGTACCTGTATTATTGTTTGTGGGACTTGGATGTATATGCATAAGCAAGTTCTAAAGTATATTGGCTGTATCTGTATTGTACTTGCCTTAGGACTCACTTTGTTTAATGTGTATGATACGTTTCGGGCTAGAAAGAGTGAAGAAGATATATTGACTGCCTATAATTTAAAGAATGATTTGGATCCAGATATATGGATTGATCCGGATATGGATATGCCTGAAGTAGAACTAGATGGTTTATCTTGTATTGGAACGATTGAGATTCCTTCTTTGGATATTAAGCTTCCGGTTACGAGTGCGTTTACGTATGATTTGATGAAATTGGCGCCTTGTCGATATTCGGGTAGTGTATATAAGGGAAATATGGTGATTGCGGCACATAATTCTTGGTTTCATTTTGGAAGAATTCATAGTTTAGATCCGGGTAGTCAGGTCGTATTTACGGATGCACTTGGAAATCATTTTGAATATCGTGTCGTTTTAATTGAAACTTTAACGCCGGATAGTGTTGAGGATATGACTTCTTCGGATTATCCTTTGACTTTATTTACGTGTACTTTGGATGCGAAAAATAGAGTAACCGTTCGATGTAAATAAAAAAGAGAAATCGATTTTGATTTCTCTTTTAATTTAATTTATCTTGTACGATTTTCTTTACCATTGGATAGGCAATAAGTGCAATCACAATACCAGCTACTCCTTGTACTACGTTGGCTGGAATTTCACTTGCGGCTACAATCCAGCTTCCTTTTAATATGTATTTGGCAATGAAGTATCCAAATACCATAATGACAGATCCTAATACGTAGCTTGAGATTTGTTTCGGTTTAGAGTAGTTTTTCATAAGTAGAGATACTACGATTCCTTCTAGTCCTTTGATGATTAGGGTAAAGAAGAAGTAGTGGCCGTATCCTCCGGCTACATCGGCTAGTGCGCTTCCTAAGCCTCCAATCAAGAAGCTTTCAAATGGATTTAAAAAGCTTGCGAATAATAGGATGAATCCGTCTCCTAGGTTGAAGTATCCGTCTAATGCGTTTGGTACTTTGATGAACATGGTTGCGACAAATACAAGTGCCATACCTAGTCCTGTTAGTACGATTTCGTATGTTTGTTTGTTTTTCATAATCTTTCCTTCTTTCTGTAACTTAGTGATTATTATACTTGTTTCTGTATATAAAAAAATATACAATTATAAAAAATAAATAGGGGACAGTTGATGAAAAAGTATCAAGTAATTTATGATTTGTATAAGGAGTCGATTCTTTCCGGGATCTTAAAGTATGGGGATCGTGTGGATTCGATTCGTGAATGTGTAAAGAAGATGAATGTGTCTAAGACCACGGTGGAAAATGCGTATAATAAGTTGGTGTTGGATGGATTTATTTCAAGTCAAGAAAAAGTGGGGTATGTGGTGAGTATGAATCCAGAGCGTATCTTACTGCATCAGGAAATTTTGGATTACAGTTCGAGCCACAAAGAAAAATCGTATGATTATGATTTTCGAATTCAATCGGTTTCTTTTGATTCATTTGAAACGACGATTTGGAAACGATATATGAAATCGGTATTGAATGATAAGCGTTTGATGTCAAGTTATGGTTTAGCACAGGGTGAGTATGGATTAAGACAGGCTCTATGTAAGTATGTGTATCAGAATCGGAATATTTTGTGTTTTCCTGAGCAGATGGTGATTGGTTCAAACTATCAGTCTTTGTTGTATATATTTTGTGGGATGTTGGATAAGTCAAAGGTGATTGGTTTAAGTACATTAGTGGATGATCAGGCTAAGCAGGTATTTTTGTCGTATGGTTTTCATGTTGAATATTTAAATCCGGATTCTTTTGTGGATGATATTCAAAGATTGAATGTGGATGTTGTCTATGTGAATACAACTTGTTTTACGTCGGATAGGCAGTCTATGAGTGAAAGAATTCGTGAGGAATTAGTTTCTTTAGAGAATGTTTTGATTCTTGAGGATGATTATAATGGGGAGCTTGTGTATGCTTCTAAGATCAAGACTTCGTTGTGTTCGAAAAGTAAGAATGTGATTTATTTTTCTTCGTTTTCAAGATTATTATTACCGAGTCTTCGTATTGGGTATATGATTTTAAATGAGGAGTATATGCGTAAGTATAGTACTTCTTATTTTGGTCCAACGACGAGTAAAATTGAGCAGGTGGCTTTTACGCAGTATATTGTGGATGGGTATTTGCAGAAGCATTTAAGAAAGCTTGTTCGTGAGTATAAGGAGAAGCATTTGTATTTAAAGAAATTGATTGATACGTATATGGGTTGTTCGTATATCTTGGATGAAACGTATATGGCGTATTGGTTAAATTTGGATGTGGATGTATCTCACTTTCGAGATTTGTGTGAATCGCATAGTGTCGCAATTAGTATTTCAAGTGGGCATATTGGATTGTCTTTTGCGAGTATGAATAAAGAATTGATGTTAGATGGTGTGATTCGTCTTGCAGAAATATGGAAAGAGTGTTAAAATTTTATCGATTCGACAGTGAAGAAGATAAGTAGAATTAAAAGTTCTTGTGTATAGAGAGAGGGCGTTTGGTGAAAGCTCTTCGAGTCTTTTAGTTTGAAGCTACTTTGGAGTTGAAACGTAGTCGGCGTTAACGAGTGAATTGAGGGCATTTTTCGATTTTGAAAAATGAACTAGGATGGTACCGCGTAATTATACGTTCCTAGAAATAGGAGCGTTTTTTTATTGGAGGAAAGAAAAGATGAAACAATTAACTGGTAATCAGATTCGTCAGATGTTCTTGGATTATTTTAAATCTAAAGGGCATATGATTGAGCCGGGCGCAAGTTTGATTCCGCACAATGACCCAACATTATTATGGATCAATGCGGGTGTTGCGGCTTTGAAGAAATATTTTGATGGTAGTGAAAAACCGGCTTCAAATCGTATTGCGAATGCGCAGAAATCAATTCGTACGAATGATATTGAAAATGTAGGTCGTACAGCTCGTCACCACACTTTCTTTGAAATGTTAGGAAACTTCTCGATTGGAGATTATTTCAAAGATGAGGCCATTCAGTTTGCGTGGGAATTTTTAACAAGCGAAGAATGGATGGGTATTGATAAGGACAAATTGTATGTGTCTGTATATACAGATGATGCGCGTGCTTATGAAGTTTGGACTACAATTTGTGGTGTAGACCCTAGTCATATTTTAAAGACTGATGATAACTTCTGGGAAATTGGTAAGGGACCTGGTGGACCTGACAGTGAAATTTTCTTTGATCGTGGAGAAAAATATGATCCTGAGGGATTAGGAGAAAAATTATTCTTTGATGAAATGGAAAATGATCGTTATGTAGAAGTATGGAATGTTGTATTCTCTCAATATGATTGTGATCCAAGTATTGATCGTAAAGATTATAAGGAACTTCCTCAGAAGAACATTGATACAGGTATGGGTCTTGAGCGTTTGGTTGCCTTAGTTCAGGATGGAGAAACAAACTTTGATACGGATTTATTCTTGCCTATTATTCGTGCCACAGAAGCTATGGCGAAACATCCTTATGAAGGTGAATATAAGATGGCTTACCGTGTTATTGCGGACCACGTTCGTACAGTGACTTTTGCGTTGAGCGATGGTGCTAACTTCTCAAATAGTGGTCGTGGTTATGTGCTTCGTCGTGTACTTCGTCGTGCAGTTCGTTATGGTTTAAAATTAGGTTTGGATGAACCATTCTTATATAAATTAGTTCCTGTTGTTGCAGATTTAATGGAGGATTTCTATCCATACTTACAGGAGCATGTTGCGTTCAACCAGAAGTTGATTAAGGTGGAAGAAGAAACTTTCAAGAAGACTTTAAAGGTTGGTCAGGCATTACTAGACGAAGAAATCAGCAAGGCTAAGGATGGTAAGCTTAGTGGTGAAGTTGTCTTTAAATTGTATGATACATATGGATTCCCATTTGAATTGACACAAGAAATTGCCGAGGAAAGTGGAATCAGTGTAAGTCGTGATGAGTTTGATGCAGAAATGAACAAACAAAAAGAGCGTGCTCGTAATGCGCGTAATGTAAAGGATTCATTCGCATCTCAAAATGAAGAATTGATGAAGTTCAATGAACCTAGTGAATTTATTGGTTATGATCACTTATCTTGTGATGGTAAGATCATTGCGTTATTTAATGCTGAGGGTAAAATGGTTGATTCTTTAGAAGATGAAGGTATGATCATTTTAGATGAGACTTGTTTCTATGCAGAAAGTGGTGGACAGGTTGCCGATAAGGGAACATTTACAGCTGATGGTGTAGAAGTTGAAGTATTGGATGTTCAAAAGACTCGTAATAAACAGCATATTCACACAGTTAAAATCAATAGTGGTGTATTAGAAAAGGGTATGTCTTTACATGGTGAAGTAAATGTCAAAGATCGTTTGGCTACTACAGCGAACCATTCTTGTACACACTTGTTGCAGTCTGCTTTAGTTAAGGTATTGGGTGATCATATTCACCAGGCTGGTTCTTATAATTGTCCTGAATATTTGCGTTTTGACTTTAATCATTATGAAAAGGTTACGGCTGAACAATTGGCTGAAGTTGAACGTATTGTGAATGAATATATTAGTGCGGCGTATCCAGTAACGAAAGAAGTAATGCCTATTGAAGAGGCTAAAAAGTCTGGTGCAACAGCACTATTTGATGAGAAATATGGTGATACAGTTCGTGTTGTAACAATGGGTGATGTATCTAAAGAATTCTGTGCTGGATGTCACGTAGAAAACACAGCTCAGATTGGTCTATGCAAGATCATTAGTGAGGAAAGTATTGGTTCAGATTCTCGTCGTATTACGGCTAAGACTAAATTTGCGGCTTACCAAGATTTTGCACAAGAACACACTATGTTAGAAAATATTGCGGTAAGTGCTAAACAAAAGGGTATTAAGAATATTGATACAAAGGTTGAGGCTGCTTATAAGACTATGCACGATATGCAGAAAGAAATCGATAACTTGAAGAACCAAATCTTTACATTGAAGTCTAAAGAGTGGGCTACTGAGGCTAAAGATTTTGGCAAAGTCAATGTATTGATTAAATCCGTTTCTGGAATGGATGCAGGTGCATTGAAGGATATTGTTTCTAACTTAAAGGCTAGTGATGACAAGATGGTTGTATTCTTCGTTAACACAAATGGAGAAAAGGTTGTCTTTGTATCAGGTGCAGGTAAAGAGGCTGTTAAGGCTGGTGTACATGCGGGTCAATTGGTTAAGAAAGCCGCTCAAATCTGTTCTGGTAATGGTGGTGGAAAGCCAGATATGGCTCAAGCCGGTGGTAAGGATGCTTCTAAGGTCGATGAAGCTATCAGCGCTATTACAGAGGAATTGAAAAGTTTATAGTAGATATTAGGGTATACTTAGTGTGTACCCTTATTTTTTGGCGTATGAAAAAGAAAAGTAAATATAGAATCCGTATGGATGAATTGAAGAGATTTAAAAAAAAGCATAAGCTCACAAAGAAAGAGAAAGAACGAGTAGAAATGTGGGTGGAATCTGGTCATAGTGCGTATGATTTACAGTGGTTGTATGAGTTGCGTGAGGAAGAAGAACTTGATGAATTACTAAGTGGTTTGACGGACGCACAAGTAAATTATGTATATAGTCATTGTATGAATTGGGATCCATTCATGGAAGAACCATTTTTTGACTTTAATCGATTGGATGATTTGGATTTAAAGAATTTACCGACTTTTGAAGAAGAGGAAGAACCAGAGATTGATTTACCGTTTTAATCGATTTGACACAAATAAATAACCACCTTATACTTTTAGTATAGGAAATGAAAGGGTTTTATGTATGAATTTGGATGAACATTGGTATGTATTATTGACCATACGTTCTAAGGAAGAGGAAGTATGTAAATACTTGAATGAAAACGAGGGTATTTTTGCGTTTAGTCCTAAGATGGAGTTTTATCATAGGGTTTCTAAACAGATTCAATTGCGAACTTTATTCGGTGGCTATGTATTTGTGGTGAGTAAATTGTCACAGGTAGAAGTGGATCGTATTTTTAGAAAGTTTCCTTTGGAGAGTGTTTTTATTCATGAATTAAAATATCAAGAGGATATTTCTGCATTAACAGATGAAGAGATTCGTATTCTTACGATGTTGATGGATGACAAGAAGATTCTTCGTATGTCTTATGGTGTATTACTCAACAACAAGATTCATGTGACAAGAGGTCCACTTGTAAATATGGATGATTATATTATTAAGTATGATAAGCATAATCGTTTGGCTACATTGAATCTAAATTTCTTGAATCAGATCTGGAAAGTGGGAGTCACCTTAATTGAATAGTGTGATAAAATGGATGTGTTGAGGACATGTCCATTTTTTATGTATTTAGAGACATGTTTAATGTAAGGATGGGATGAAGTTGAAAGTACATGTAACAAATATTACGAATCAGGTATATTGGAGTGTTGCGAAAATGGCTCAAAATGAAGTGGTGAAAATATTAAGTCCATTAGATGCAGTAGAACTTCCAATATATTTATATGATAGTTCAAAGGAGCCTTGGAATGAAATGAGTGCTCGTTTTGATGGATTGATTTCTGGAATCACAGAAGGGGATATTGTCATTTTTCAGTTTCCCACGTGGAATGCGATGGAATGGGATGATTCATTAATTGATCGAATGAAATTATATCGAGCTAAAATTATTTTGTTTATTCATGATATTGTGCCACTTCAATTTGAATCCAATTATTATTTGATGGATAAGTTTGTGAATATATGTAATAAGTGTGATGTTTTAGTTGTTCCTTCAGAAAAAATGTATAAGTGTTTAGTTGAACATGGTGTTAAGAATGAGAAATATGTAATTCAAAAGATGTGGGATTTTAAAAATGATATTCGTCTACATGATCCTAAATTTGAAAGAAAACTATATTTCACAGGAGAAGCGTCTAGATTTCCTTTTGTGAGAAATTGGCATCAAGAAACACCTTTATATGTGTTTGGAAAAGAAGATATTACGGATTCTACAAATGTTAATTTTGGTGGTTGGTTAAATAAATATGAATTATTATTACAACTATCTAAAGGTGGTTTTGGCCTTGTTTGGGGAAATTCAGAAAATCCTGAGGATGAAAGAGATTATTATAAGATGAATTGTTCGTATAAGCTGGCTTCTTATTTGTCTGCAGGTATACCGGTTATAATTCCAAATTATTTATCCAATGCAGATTTCATTAAAGAAAAAGGTATAGGATTTGTGGTATCGAGTTTAGAAGAAGCTAGTCAAGTTGTTCAGAATTGTTCTGAAGAAGAATATAATCGAATGGTTTCTAATTTAAAACAAGTACAATATTTAATCAACAATGGCTATTTTACTAAGAAATTATTCGTTGATGCGATCATGAAATTAGAATAATTAGTTACTATGATTATAACTTTGGTTATCAAAGTGGTTATATAATTTAAGAGCGTGTTTACAAAGACAATTTTGCATATTAACATTTGTGTATTTAATGCTAAAAAATGGTTAGAAATCAATTATTTTACTTGAATAAATCAAGCTTTCCGTTTACTATTAAACCTAGTAAGGGAAGAGTGCATTCTTTTTATGTGCTCTGCTTGATTTTTTTATTTTTAGTTTGAAGGGCTTCGTATAAATTAAAAAGTTTAAGGAAGGAATGAGTGTATATGTCGAAAAAGAAAAAGAATATAAGAAGAAAAAAATCCAATAATCTACTTAAAGGGGTTGCTGCTGCCGGTGCTGTTGTAGGTGGCGGAACTATCTTTGCGGGTAACAATGCAGTTTATGCTGCTGAATTAGATAATGAGTCACAAGTTAGTGACCTTAGTGAATCTCAAGCTTCTACATCTTCATATATGTCTGAATCATTGTCTCAAAGTGATTCGACTACCGTAGATTATGCAAGTATTGAAAATAGTACAAATGTTTCTGTATCACAAAGTGCATATGATTCTACAGTTGAATCAGAAAAGAATTCAATTGTTGAAAGCAACTCAATTTCTGATTCTGTAAGTCTTAGTGAATCTCAATTAGCAAGTACTTCAGAAAGTGAAAGTGATGATCCTGAAACAAGTATGTCTAAGCATTTCTCTGAATCTGTAGCTACTTCTACTTCTATATCAACCGCTTATGGAATATACGGAAGTGAAGTTGCAGATAATGTATTGAATAAAGATAATGCTTATGTTGTGAAAAGTGATAAAGGTCCAATCAAAGAGGGTGTCTTAGTTAAGAATAATAATGGATACGAATTTATTTATTTGTATAATGGCAAAGCATTAAAAACTCAAATTAATGGAAAGAATGTTAAAATTGATGAAGATGGAAATGCAACGATTAACTGGAATGGATACTTTATAGATGATAAAGGTAATATTAATTTAACTTCACAAATCACTGATAAAAATGATGTTTCTGGTGATAAAACATTTATGACTATTTATGAAAACGGACAGGCAAAAGATGTTTTTGTAGTTAGAAAAGATATAGAAGGTACTGAATATTGGGTTCCAGTTAAAGTTGATGTTAATAAAAATGGTGTTTATCAATATGTTGAAATTCAAAATGATGGAGATAAAACATATCACGATAAATATTCCACTTGGTTACGACCTAAGTACTATGTTCAAATAAAAATAGGTGATAATTATTTTTATTTAGATCAAGCTGAATATGATGATTTAAATGGAAATTTTGATGCGATAAAGTGGGAAACACGTAAAAATTCCATTAATGGAGTTACTATAACACCAACAGATTTTGAAGGAAAGGCAGTTTTAGACTTTAATAATAAGAAACGTGCAATTGATGATATGAATGCTAATAAAACTTCATATTCAGAAACAAATTCAAAAGTTGTAAGTGAATCTAATTCATTTTCATCCTCTATATCAACATCGTTGAGCGTTTCTGCATCATCAAGTTTAAGTGCTGTAGCAAGTACATCAGCAAGTCAAAGTGCTTCTGCATCAGAATCAGCTTCAGTAAGTGCTAGTCAAAGTACAAGCGCTTCAGTATCAGCAAGCCAGAGTGCTTCAACTAGTGTTAGTGAAAGTCAATCTACATCTGGATCATTATCAGAATCAACAAGCTTGAGTGAATCAGTATCAACAAGCGAATCTGTAAGTACTAGTGATTCTGTATCAGTTTCTACTTCAGAGTCAGTTAGTACGTCTGATTCTGTATCAAGCTCAGAAAGCTTGAGTACAAGTGAATCATTATCAACATCAGAAAGCTATGCGACTAGTGTTGTGACAAGTACCGCAGGCGGAGGAACATCATATCGTCAGGTAGTTGTAGATACACGTGCTCCATTACAAGTAGCTCCTCGTGAAACTGAAGAAGTTGTAGAGGATGAAACTCCTAAGGCAAATCCAGAAAAAGAAACAGAAACAATCGAAAAGGAAAAGATGCCTAAATCAACATTGGATGTAACTCATAGAGTATGGTGGTCTTGGGTACCTATTGTTGGTGCATTGGTTTCATTAGTAAATGCACATGCTTCTAAAAAGGCAAGAAACGATGCCTCAAAAGAAAGAAACGATGCTTCTAAAGAAAAAGAAGATAAATAAATAAAATAATGATAAAATAACAGTAGCTAATTTTTGGTTACTGTTATTTTTATTTGGGAGTGATGTTTATGAAGGAAAAGACACATTTGGTTAGAAATCGATGTCTATTTTCTGTTGTTGTGATTTTAGTTTATTTTTTATGTCACCGGATTCCTTTAAATGGAATAGATATGAGTGAATATAATAATGCAGGGCTTGATTTAGGTGCTATTTTGACAATGGCTGTGAGTGGTGCTGGTCAAAAGTGTTATGTGATGAGTTTAGGTATTTCACCATATATTACGGCAAGTTTATTAATTAGTATTTTATTCGCAATGCGATCAAAAGAAGCTAGAGCACGTACTTCACCTAAGGCTATGAATTATTGGATTACCGGAGTTTGTTTTGTGGTTACTCTTGCACAATCTATTTTTTATGCGTTGTCATTGAAATATGTTGAAAAAGATTTTATGAGTATTTTAGTTGTGATATTTGAATTAATGGCTGGTGCAAGTATTGCACAATATTTATTGATCAATAATAAGAAGTATGGAGTTGGTGGTTTTGCCCCTATCATTATTGTGAACATGACAGAATCTTTAATTGCGATATTAATGAAATCATCTATGGATTCGCTTATGATTCCTCTTTTGATTTCTTTTGTGATGGTAATTATTATGATCTTTATGGAACTTCATGAAAAGAAGATTCCTTTACAGAGAGTGTCTGTGCATAATGTGCATGCTAAAAAGAATTATTTAGCTATCAAGTATAATCCGGTTGGATTCATGGCTTTAATGTTTGGTTCAGCTATTTTTATGATTCCACAATTGATTGTGGCTTTGGTTCATCATTATCATAAATCAGAAATTATTAATTTCTTATATAAGAATTTAAATATGTCAACCGTATTTGGTATGCGTGTTTATATTGTGATGTTGTTTGTGTTTACTGTGCTATTAAGTTTATTGTTTGTGAATCCAAAAGATTTATCAGAAGACTTGTTACAGAGTGGAGATAGTATTGTGAATGTTCCTGCAGGAAAACCTACACGTCGTTATATTCGTAAATGGGTCTTATTCTTTAGCTGCTTAAGTGGGCTAATTATGTGTGGTTGTTTAAGTTTGTGTATGTATCTTCAATTTAAAGGAATTGTAGATGCATCTGTGGCTATGCTTCCAACGACATTTATGATGCTTTCGGGATTATTGTGTAGTATCTATTTAGAAATTCGTGCTTATCGTGATTTTGATTCATATAAGCCATTTATTTAGGGGGTAGTCAGTATGATGTATTTTGTGCCTTCCTGGTATCATGAAAATGAATATAAAGAAAATGAACAATATTGGTATAGAACAAGAACGGTAACAGAGTTTGATGATAGTGTGAAGCAGGTTCAGATGTTTAATCGTAATAATATTATGGATTATAAGATTTTAAACTTGAGCTATTGTCCAAACTTTAGACACTTTCTTCATAGACAAAGCGTTTTTCATGCGCCTTATTGGTCATGTTTTGATGCGATTCAAGAAATTAGACGTACAAAAGTAGATATTTTATCTTATAGAGATTTAATGTGGCCTAACCATACAGAATTTGTGTATACTCCATTTTGTATTGTTGCCTATGTGAATAATGAAAAGTATGCAGAAATTCATTTTGGTGAAGATGGAAATATGATTGAAGTATTCTTATTTCAATCTGAAATCATGGTTCGTAAAAATGTTTATGATGATCGTGGTTTTTTATCTACGACAATTGTTTATGAAAATAATCAACCGATTTATGAACAATATTTGGATGAAAAAGGAAATTGGAAGTTAATCCATTTTTTTGAAGATGATCATATAGAGATCAATTCTGAAAATCCATATTACTTAATTGGAAATAAAAGGTTTACATTTGATTCTTTGAATTATGATTCAATAGAATCTTTGATTGAAGAAGTATTTTCAACATACTTAGATGAAATGACTGATTCAACGGATATTTTCTGTTTGGCTATGCATACTCTGCATCATGATTTATTAGAAAGCTTATTTACGCAAAGAAAAACGATTCTATCTTTCTATCAAAATCGTATGGATTTATTTGAAGATGCAGAATTGAAATCTTTGATTCGAAGTACAAACTATTGTATTGTCGATTCGAAACATAAGATTCGTCCTTTAGAAAAGTACGTCGGAAAAACTTTACCAATTGTAGATATTACGCCTTTTGATACGCGTGCCGATTTTGGGATTAGTCAACAATTAACGGTTCAAAATATCTTAGTTCCGATTGATTCAATTGAACAATCTACATTAGAAGCTTTGATTGTTTTATTCGCTAAGTATTTTGAAACAAATGAAACTGCACGAGTTCATTTCTTTACGCGTGATTCAAATTGGAATCGAGTGGATACAGTTTTAAGTTTTGTACGTCAAGTTTTAAGCGTAAATGGACTAGATGAAAGATTGGCTTTAAAAGAGACAAATGACAAAGCTGAATTTGATTTGGACGAAGATGAAAAGGTCCCTATTAAGTTTTTTGTGGATCAATGTGTGGATGAATTGAGTATTTCTAAATGTATGCGTGAACAGCGTATTATGGTGGATGTGACATCACGTCCAGATTTATATTTACAGATATCATGTATTAGTAGTGCCATTCCGCAAATTGTTTCTTTTAGAACACAATATGTACATAATGGAAAGAATGGATTTATTGTTGAGGATGTATCTGAGATATCTCGTTGTTTAACCTATTATTTAGATAATATTACCAATTGGAATAAGTGTGTGATTTATTCTTATGAATTAGGTAAAGAATATAATACGGCTAGTTTAATTCGTAAATGGAAGGGAGTTATGAAGCAAGTTGAACAAGATTAGTGTTTTACAAGTGGGAAATGAAGACTTAAGTTTACGGCTTCATATTCCTGATTATGTTGAGTGGAATAATATAAATGATTTAGATGAGGCAACCGAACGTAGTTATGATGTATGTGTTTTAAATCGTTGTGTCAATAAAGAAGAGGCATATATCTTATTAAAGAAAATTCGAGCATATACATTGTTTCTTTTGGATGATGTAGACGTAGATCAATGGACAACATGGATTTGTACGTCTAGAAGAGCTAGGGTTTTAGATATTCAAACTCTGCAGGAATTTATTAATGAAGACATTCATTTGTTTTATTCCTATACCTATGGGGAGAAATATGATCCTCATTCATTATCAATCTCACAAAACTTTAAGGGTAGTGTATTTTGGAATGGATTCAATGGAGTTGAATTAGAAGGCGATTATGGAAATGATTTTTACCAGGTTGCGTATTGGAGAGGGAATATTCCTGTTTTCCAAGGTCAGACAATTAATTTTTGGTTGGAGTATGAAAAGGATGATTCGGTTTCGATTCAATTGAAGATTGAACAATTTCAGTCTGGATCCTTATCTAGTTTACAGAATCGTTGGATTTTTACTGAAGAAGATTTAAGTTCAACTGTGTATGTTACCAACAATAATATGGATGGTCCAGTGTTTGTTTCTTTACTCGCAAAGGGAAAAGGTAAATTGAAAATAGTAGGTTTACATGATCGTCATTCACGTAAATCTTATGGTGAATTCTTGCCGGGTGGTGTACGCATGGTTTCTTCTAAGCGAGAAGAAGTTTTTCTATATTTTGATCCAGGCGATATGAAACCACCATTAAATGTATATTTTAGTGGATATAAGACACAGGAAGGCTTTGAAGGATTTAATATGATGCGTAAAATGGGAGCACCATTCTTATTAGTCGCAGAATCAAGACTGGAAGGTGGAGCATTCTATTTAGGGGATGATGAATATGAGAAATTCATTACTACTGGTATTCAAGATTGTTTAAATCAATTAGGTTTTGATAGGTCACAATTGATATTATCTGGATTATCCATGGGGACTTTTGGAGCTTTATATAATGGTTGTAAGTTACAGCCACACGCAATTATAATTGGTAAGCCTTTGGCAAGTTTAGGCGATATCGCAGTTAATGAAAGAATTAGTCGTCCAGGAGGATTTCCTACTTCACTAGATGTTTTAGTAAAAAATTGTGGGGATATGAGTCAGAAATCTATAGATTCACTAAATCATCATTTCTGGGATTTATTTGATCAAACGGATTGGTCTCAAACTAAATTTATTGTGTCTTATATGTTAGAAGATGACTATGATATGACGGCCTATAATCGTTTGATTTCTCATATTGATGATGTGGGTGTAGAGATTATTGGTAAGGGAATTCATGGGCGTCATAATGATGATACGTATAGTATTGTTGCGTGGTTTAAGACGCAATTTGATGAAACATTAAAACTAGATTTTAAACGAGGTGATTTAGATGAAGAATAAGGCTTGGAAAGTCGTATGGAATGAAGATACTTTTGGAACTTATCTTTATGGATCTAAAATCTGGTTTCATTCTCGTGAAGATATTGAATTTGAAAATGAATTGATGCCTCCTGGAACTGTTATTAAGGAATGGTATTCTAAGGTAAACTACCAGATGATGAGAACTGAACCTTCCTTACCTATTATTGATGGAGAGAGTTCTTATCATATCCAAGTAAATATGAGTGATTTTGAATCGTATTTAATTCGAATGGTATTTTATGATCGTTATGAAAATGAGGCAGGAACATTAATTGTTCGTGAACCGGAAATGGATTTTAAGTGTCCATTAAAGACATATAGCTATCGTGTACAGCTAATTAATGCGGGTGGTACAAAGATGCATTTTCATTCTTTTGTGATTACAGAAAAGGAAGGGTAAGATGAATAAAATTGATAAGAGATTACACTTTCTTTTGGGTAAGGTCAAAGAGGAGTGTAAAAAGGTTAAAGAACTTAGTGATTATGAATTAAAAAATAAGACGATAGAATTTAAAAATAGATTAAGTAAAGGTGAAACAACAGATGATCTTCTTCCAGAAGCGTTTGCGGTATGTTGCGAGGCGGATTATCGTGTTCTAGGTATGTTTCCTTTTGATGTACAGATATTGGGTGGTATAGCTTTACATTTGTGTTATTTGGCAGAAATGAATACGGGTGAAGGAAAAACCTTAACAGCTACAATGCCTTTATACTTAAATGGATTGACTGGTAAAAGTACAATTTTGGTCACAGCTAATGAATATTTGGCCATTCGTGATGCCGAGGAAATGGGTCAAGTTTATGAGTTTTTGGGTTTAAGTGTAAAAGCTGGTGTAACTCGTGATACAAATGAAAAGTTGGATAATGATCAAAAGAAGGAAATCTATGCAGCCGATATTGTATATACAACGCATGGTTCATTGGGGTTTGATTATTTATTAAATAACTTGGTTCATTCTAAAGAAGATCGTTTTATGCGTGAATTGTATTACGTCATTATTGATGAGGCAGATTCTGTTTTATTAGATAGTGCGAGTATGCCTTTAGTTATTTCAGGATCTCCTCGTGTTCAATCTAATTTATATGGTATTACTGATTTTTTTGTCACAACTCTAGTCGAGGATGAACATTATATTGTGGAAGATAACAAGGTTTGGCTAACCGATAAGGGAATTGAATATGCACAGCGTTATTTCCGTATTGAAAACTTATATAGTAAAGAAAACTTTGATGTTTTAAGACATGTCGTATTGGCATTAAGAGCACACTATTTAATGGATAAAGATGTGGATTATGTAGTAACGGACTCTGGTGAGATTGTATTGCTTGATAAGAGTACGGGTCGTAAAATGAATGGTATGAAGCTTCGTGGTGGCTCTCATCAGGCAATTGAGGAAAAGGAACGTTTAAAATTAAGTCAGGAACAGCGTTCAGTGGCTTCCATCACTTATCAAAATTTATTTAATTTATTCCCTAAAATGTCGGGTATGAGTGGTACGATTGCGGATGGAAAAGATGAACTTTTAGAAGTTTATCATAAACAAGTTGTGGTTATTCCGCCGAATAAACCAATGGCTCGAAAGGATTTACCGGATAAGTATTTTAAAACGAGTGAAGAACAATTTGACGCGGTTCTTCAGGAAACTGTAAGAAGACATAAAACTGGACAGCCTGTATTATTGATTGCGTCTTTGATTTCGGATACGGAAATGTTGTCTAAATTATTAGTACAGGAAAATATTGAGCATAGTGTATTGAATGCGAATAATGCGTTTTGGGAAGCTGAAATTATTAAAGAAGCTGGTCAGAAAAATGTAGTGACTGTCGCAACGAGTATGGCTGGTCGTGGTACCGATATTCGCTTAGGTTCTGGGGTTAAAGAGCTTGGTGGTTTATGTGTATTAGGAATTGGTCGTATGAATAATACGCGTGATGAAAGACAAGCTAGAGGTCGTGCTGGAAGACAGGGAGAGCCTGGTGTCTCTATTTTCTATACATCATTAGAGGATGATGTTTGTGAAATATTAGGGGATGATTTCTTAGAAAAATATATTGAGAAGGATAAACATATTTCTAAGCGTCGAATTAAAAAATTAATTAACAAGTCACAGAAAATCAAATCAGAATCATCGGTTTTCCAAAGAAAGAATGCGGTGGATTATGATAGTGTTATGCAACGTCAAAGGACGATTATGTATAAAACTCGTAATGATCTATTGGATGGGAAAAGCTTGGATGAGAATTATCTTCTTTCGATTTGTGAAGACAACATCAAGGATTTTGTGAAGTCGAATAAGAAATTAGATTCTTATGCAGTTCATAGATATGTGCTAGATAATTTATCGTATCGTTTACAGGAAATGGATGAGAGTACAAAGAATCAAAAGGATTATTTGATTCAATATTCAAAGATGGCTTTCAATAATAAAAAGAAGTCAATAGGGGATCGTTTTTCTGAATATTGTCGTCTTTGTACGTTAAGAGCGTTAGATGATGGCTGGATTGAAGAGGTTGACTATCTTCAACAATTACAGGCTGCCATTTCGGGTCGTTCAAGTGCACAGCGTAACTTATTGTTTGAATATCAAAGAGAAGCTAGAATTTCATTTGAAGATATGGAAAAATCAATAAAAAAAGCGATGATTCGTAATATTTTATTGGGAGAAGTTTCATTTGGTAAAGACAACGAGATGATAATATTGTATCCTTAAAGAAAGGAGTTTTTAGGGTTATGATTTATAATTTTAACTTAGGCATTGGCTGGGCAAGTAGTGGTGTTGAATATGCTCAAATTTACCGTGCTAGAATGTTTAGAAATATTGGTGTTGATGCGAAATTCGTGTTTACAGATATGTTTCCACAAGAAAATATCGAACATATGACGAAGAATATTGGTTTTGAAGATTCGGAAGTCATTTGGCTATATACGTTCTTTACAGATTTTAAGACGGCACCTGTTACTTATACTTTAAGTGATTTAGAAAAGACATTTAGTAATACGGAATATACTAAATCTAGAGAAGGCAAGATTTGTCGTTATGTGTTTGGTGGAAGTAATAATTTCTATACGGCCTATATGGTCAATGATCATGATGATTATGTACATCGTGTAGAATTGGTTTCTAATGGTTTTTTGATTCGTAAGGATTACTTTACGTATGGACGTGTGTATTCAGAATATTATGCGCCATTAGACAATGCAGCACATTTATATCATCGTCGTTTCTTTAATGAGAATGGTAGCATTGCGTATGAAGAAATGATTGATGATGATCGTGTGATGTATAAGTTTAAGGATAAGATACTTTGTTCGAAAGAAGAATTTGTAGGTTATATGGTATCTCAATTGAATCTTACGAGTGATGATGTAGTTCTTATTGATCGTTCAACTGATATTGGTCAATCGATTTTAATGAATTGTAAACCGGCTAGAGTGGGTACAGTCGTGCATGCGGATCACTTTAGTGAAAAAGAGACAAATGAGGATTATATCTTATGGAATAATTATTATGAATATGAATTTAATATGCATAAACATATTGATTTCTATATTTGTTCAACACAAGCACAGAGTGATTTAATGATTCAACAATTTGAGAAATATTATGGAATGACGCCTTGTGTTTATACAATTCCAGTTGGATCTTTACCGGAATTAAAGTATCCCAAAGAAGGAAGAAAACCATTCTCATTGATTACCGCAAGCCGTTTGGCAAGTGAAAAACATGTGGATTGGATTTGTAAGGCTGTAATTCAAGCCCGTAGTGAAGTACCGGAATTATCTTTGGATATTTATGGTGTTGGTGGCGAAAGAGAAAAACTTGAAACGATTATTCGAGAAAATAATGCGCAAGACTATATTCACTTAATGGGTCAACATGATTTGAGTGAAGTTTATCAAAACTATGAGGCTTACATTGCGGGAAGTACAAGTGAAGGATTTGGACTAACTTTAATGGAAGCTGTTGGTGGAGGATTGCCAATTATTGGTTTTGATGTTCGTTATGGAAATCCTACTTTTATTCGTGATGGTGAAAATGGATATTTGATGCCTTTACCTGAAGAGGATAAGGATCGTGTTGAAGCGTTGAGAAAGGGTATTGTGGATTTATTTAAACAAGACTTAGAGAAGTGTCATTCTGTATCTTATTTGGTAGCTCAGGATTTCTTAACTAGTAATGTACAAGAAAAATGGAGGGAAGCAGTATGTTAGAAACTCCAGTTGTATTGTTAGATAACTTTGATGAAGATAGTCAAATGTTGTATCAAAGTATGCGTTCTTCTGGATTTAGTGGTCCTATTATTACGTTTAGTGATGATGGATATTTACCAGAGGATGTCATGAGTATTTATACGTATTATTGTGGTAAAAAAGAGGGTGGAAAGCCTAGATATTTTAACCAGATTGATGTTCCGGATTATTGGGAAATCAAGGCGAGTAATACGGGTGGTCAAGTCTTTGATTTAAATCATGAAAGAGGTAAGATTTTCTTTACTTCTCCTTTACATAAAAGACTTGTTAAGATTGTAGATTGGTATGATGATACACATGTAGCTCGTGTGAGTGATCATTATAATAAATATGGTTTCTTGTATGCGAGAACGATTTTTAATAAAAAAGGTCAGCTTGTATCTAGAAGTTATTATGATGTGTCAGGGAATGAAAAAGTGGTTGAGAATTTTGTGACGCATGACATTATTTTAAACCAAGATGATAAGGTATATATCTTTAAGAATAAAGTTGAATTTGCGAAACATTTATTTACAGAATTGGATGTATATCCAACAAGATTATTTTACAACTCCTTATCCAATCCATTCTTTGTATCAGAAAGCTTAGAAGATCGTGAACATAGTGATGTATTGTTCTGGCAAGAGGGTTATAGAGAAGATATTCCTGGAAATATGCAAGTTATTTTGGATGGTCATTCTAGACGAACTTCTAAGATTTTTGTTCAGAAGAAAGAAGCTTATGAAAAGCTTATTGAGTTGGGAGCAAATTCGAATATTGTCAAACCTTTGGGTTATGTATATAACTTTGAAAAAGAGAATGGACATTCGAATAATGTCTTGATTTGTACAAACTCAGATCGTATTGAGAAGTTGAATGAATTGGTTGTGGCTATGCCAAACATGAAATTCCATGTTTGTGCATTAACGGAGATGTCACAAAAGTTGATGTCTTTTGAAAAATATGATAATGTACGGTTGTATCCAGGATGCAAGGCAAGTGAAATCTTAGATTTATTTAATACGTGTGACTACTTCTTAGATGTCAACTATGAAAATGAGATCGTGGATGCCACAAAAGAAGCATTCTTACATAATCTTTTGATTCTTGGATTTAATCAAACAATCCATAATCGCAAATATGTATTGCCAAGCTTTGTCTTTGATGCGAATGACTACCAAGATATGGTAAAAGTGATTCAGGATTCGTCTCACTTAGAATTAAATTTAGATCGACAAAGAAAAATGGCTATGACACAAAATGTGCAAGATTATAGAAATATTTAGAAGGGAAGGGTTTTTATGTTTAGTACATTTAACACATTAATGGTAATCGTTGTATTGGAGGCAATCTGTTGTTTATACAGTGTTACTCTAGCTTACTTAAGTGATAAGAAATTTAGTAAAGTCTTAAACTTGATTATGGCAGCTATTTGGGCTATTGCAGCAGTTTTGAATGTAGTTGGATTCTAATTTACATTCTTTGAAAACATCGCTTACAAATGGGTCGTTCTCGCCACTTATGGCATGAAACGGCCTTTTTTAGTGGTGAAATTTGCTTTTTTTTAAGAATTGTGTATAGTATTAAGTATTGTTGTTCATTTTTTTGTGGACAACCGCCTCGTATTTTATGAGGCCAAGGGGGAAGATTGGAGGGTGTTTTGAACTTTATAAAAGAAGAAAATTTAGAGAGTAGTGTAGTAAGAAAAGGATTGGTTTCGGGTTTATTGTTGTCGACATTAGCATTAACAGTACTAACAACATCATCGGTTATTGGGGAAGAAAGTAAGGTTTATGCCAAAACGAATAATGCGGATACAAACATTTTGATGCGTGTGGATACAAAAAACGGAACTCAAGAGTTAAAAGAGAAATTCGAAGAACAGATTCAAGATATCGAGGAAGAATCTAGCAAGAAACAAGAAGAGTCGAAAAGCGTTGAAGAAATGATTTTAGAGCAACCGGAGTTATTGAATGATACAACATTCGTTCAGAACAATTATAATGCGGTGACTCAGGTCATTTATTCGCAACCATCATACACACAATATGTAAGTAATGCGAATGCACTTACTGCATCGGGTGGTGTATATTATGGGCCTAATGGAAAGGAAACATACTACAACTTAAATATGTCAGGGGTAGTCGACATTATGCGTGGTATGGGAAACAATGATAATTATTGGGTTCGTGAAGATGGTGCGAAGATGTTAGGGGATTATGTTATTGTGGCAGCCGATTTAAATAAGTATCCTAGAGGATCTATTGTAGATACTTCATTAGGACAGGGAATCGTCTGTGATACAGGTAGTTTTACGCAAAATTCAGATACTCAATTAGATATTGCGACAGACTGGTAATATATATGAGTAAGGGTAGAAGTGTTATGCTTCTACTTTTTTTTGTTTATTTGAGGTATAATTTTATTAGGAGGATTTTATTATGATCTTAATTATTGTTGTTATTGTATTAATCGTCTTGTTGGTATTGTTTGTAATGTCAAGCTACAACAAGCTTGTTCGTTTATCAAATAGAGTGGATGAAGGCTTCTCTACAATGGATGTGTATTTGAAGAAACGTTTTGATTTGATTCCTAACTTGGTTGAAACCGTGAAGGGGTATGCGAAACATGAGGCGGATACATTGAGTTCAGTGATTGCCCAGAGAAATATGGCGAAAACATCAAAGGATGTAATGGATAGTGAAAATAAGATCACAAATGCGATTCACGGTATTTTTGCGGTGGCTG
>ENA-ORSC01000527-ORSC01000527.1-human-gut-metagenome-genome-assembly--contig:-NODE-527-length-29949-cov-4.976852_pt1 | contig 29949 bp, 26 predicted proteins | sample MGYA00242178_ERZ509140 | MGnify/ENA primary metagenome ERZ509140 (study PRJEB26280, sample SAMEA2338681) | human gut metagenome | biome: human gut; feature: human-associated habitat; material: faeces... | reverse complement strand
ATCAGTGGCTGCAGGTGTTGGATCGCCTTGGTGTCATCAATAAGATGCTGGCAGGTGCCCTGCAAGGCAGCCATGCCCATTTCCGCGGGCAGACTGTCCTTATCGAGTGTGATAAGCCCATCTTCCTGGAGATGATGCGCAGCAATGACTTCACTCGTCAGAGCCTAAAGCGAGCTATCGCCGAAGTGACCGGTGTAAAATACGGTGTGGGGCCTTACACCGCTGCGCCCAAGGCAACCACCCCGCAGAGTTCTCCGTTGGAGGATCTCATCAAGCAGGCAGAGGGAATGGGCATCCCGGTTACCAGAGAATAATAACCAAAAAGGAGAACCAATATGAAAGCAAGAATCCCCCAGGGCGCCGGCGGCGCCGGTAATATGAACCAGATGATGCAGCGGATGCAGAAGATGCAGGAGGAAATGACCCGTGCCCAGGCGGAACTGGAAGAAAAGGTCTACCATGTTTCTGCTGGCGGCGGCAATATTGAAGTTGAAATCAATGGCAAAAAGGAAGTGACATCTGTTACCCTTAAGCCGGAAGTAGTTGATCCTGATGATATCGAATTTTTGCAGGATCTGATCCGGGAAGGTGTCAATGAGGCCATCCGTGCCTGCACCGCCGATGCCGAACAGACCATTGGCGCCATTACCGGCGGATTGGATCTGGGCTTGTAAAAGTTGCCGTCCCAAGGAAAGGAGAGAATCGCATGGATTCCACTGCAGCGCCGCTGCAAAAGCTGATTGAGCAGTTTGCCCGTCTGCCGGGCGTTGGCCGCAAGATGGCCCAGCGGTTCGCCTTTTATGTGCTGGATCTGCCGGAGGACAAGGCCAAGGAATTTTCCGCTGCCATTTTGGAAGCCAAGAGCAAGATCAAAAAGTGCGCTGTCTGCGGAAATTTTACCGAAGGCGAGCTTTGCCCCATCTGCTCGGCTAAAGGGCGGGATACCTCCCTCATCTGTGTGGTGGAAGACCCCCGCGATGTACTGGCCTTTGAGCGCACCCGGGAATACAATGGAGTCTATCATGTGCTGCATGGGCTCATTTCCCCCATGGATGGCATCGGTCCGGATCAGCTCACCATTAAGGAACTGCTGGCCCGCATAGCCAAAGGCGATGTCAGCGAGGTCATTATGGCCACCAACCCCACCGTGGAGGGGGAAGCGACCGCAATGTATATTGCCAAGCTGCTCAAGCCCCTTGGCGTCAAAGTCAGTCGGTTAGCCTATGGCATTCCCGTGGGCGGCAACCTGGAATACGCCGATGAGGTGACTCTGTGGCGTGCCATGGAGGGCCGCAGCGAGCTTTGATCTTCCCCTTGACAAATCGAAATTTTGTGATATGATGTGATTCCACCGAAGAAAAGGAGTGACTGCGCATGGCAGAAAAGCAGGGAATCAAGCAGATCGCCGTCAACCGCCAGGCGCGACACGAATACTTTGTGGAAGAATCCATGGAAGCCGGTATTGAGCTGTTCGGTACCGAGGTAAAAAGCCTGCGGAACGGCGGCTTGAATCTCAAGGACAGCTGGTGCAGCTTCGAAAAAGGGGAGCTCTTTGTGCGTCAAATGCACATCAGCCCCTATGAGAAGGGCAATATCTTTAACCGTGATCCGCTGCGGCCCAAAAAGCTGCTGCTACACCGCAAGGAGCTGAACCGTTTGTATGGTTTGGTAAAACAGCAGCAGGGGCTTACCCTTATCCCACTCCAGGCATATTTTAAGGGCAGCCGGGTCAAGATAGAACTGGGTGTGTGCCGCGGTAAAAAGCTGTATGATAAGCGTGCCGATGCCGCCAAGCGTGATGCCCAGCGGGATATCGAACGCGCCATGCGCGGTCGCGGCTAAACCCAAAAGTGAATACGGGGGCGTACCGGTTTCGACGGGGACTGAGAAACAGGGTAAGCGAGTAGAGGCGCTCGACCTCTATAAAACGGGTAACTTAAATATAAACGCTAACACTGATTACGCGTACGCTGCTTAATTAAGCAGCCGTCCGACTGCGGAGGACCACGGCCGCAGGAGGGCGTCGATGAGTGGTGAACGATCACGGGAAGGGCTCCGGGCCTGTGATTGTATCAGGAGCTACTAAAGCCTTCAGCCTGCTGTCCGGCGGGAGGCAGAGGGAACGCTAAAAGAGCAGCTACACTCGTAGAAAGCCGTGCGGACTGGTTTTCGGACAGGAGTTCGACTCTCCTCGCCTCCACCAAAACAATATAATCCGAACCTTGTACCGATTGGTCATGGGTTCGGATTTATTGTTTTTATAGAAGAAGTTGAAGACTGGTAATAAAGAAACCGGGAGGACTGCCGATCAGGGCAATCCTCCCGGTTTCTTTATGTAGATGCACTGTCTGAAATCTCCTTCGTTGCCTTTCATTTGGCAAATGACTTCTCCTCCCGGCAAGGCGTTTTTCTGCCATGCGGGGCTTTTTTGTTGCAACATCACGCACCGATTTACCTTTTGCTCTTGCTATTTGTCGGAAAATGATATATACTATAAAAGCATAAGTATATCCGTGTATGAGGTGGAAAATATCTGCGCGGCAGATCCCTTGCCACACTTTATACGACAAATGCGCGGCTTTTATATTGATGACCGTAGGTCTGCCGCCCGGGCGGGGCGGTCGTGCCGTTCGTCGCATCGACGGAGTGCCCGCAATGAATCACAAAAAACGCCGGAGGGACGATCATGTCCGCATTAAATGAACTGATTGAGCAAATAGAAAATCCCGAGCTGCGGAAGCGCATTGCCGATGAAGTGAACAAGCTTGCCAAGCAGAAGAAATTCGGTCTTGTTTTTGAAGAACACCAGCCGGAATGCACCCTGCTTTATGATGTTCCGGTAAGAAAAGGCGCGAAGGTCACTCTGCGCGATGCAAAGAATATAACGGATATCTATACTGTGCTGAAGCTCGAAAACGGCAAGGCATTGTGCCTTAAGGAAGGCGCGGGCGAGGCGGTCGAATTTACCGCAGACAGCCTTGTGACCGTTGCCGGGTTCGGTGAGCCTATCTACCCCTGCCTCAAGCCTGTTGACAGCATATGCAATGCGCCGGACAGCGATCTGTGGCACACACTGATAGAGGCAGACAACTATCATGCGCTTCAGCTCCTCGAATATCTATATGCCGGCAAGGTGGATTGCATCTATATCGATCCTCCGTACAACACGGGTGCGCGTGATTGGAAATACAACAACGACTATGTTGACAGCAGCGACCAATATCGCCACAGCAAATGGCTCTCCATGATGCAGAAGCGGCTGAAGCTTGCAAAAAAGCTGCTCAACCCCGCCGAGTCTGTGCTGATCGTTACAATTGATGAAAAGGAATATCTGCATCTGGGCTGCTTGCTGGAGGAGATGTTTCCGGAGGCGAATATGCAGATGGTGAGTTCATGCATTATGCCGGGTGGAGTTTCGAGAGGAAATGAATTCGGAAGATCGGATGAGTATATTTATTTTGTAAAACTCGGTGCAGCAACTCCGGTTGCATTGCAACTAAGTGATGAATGGCTGGGTGGTGTAAAAAACACATCTCGTTCTAAAGTGCATTGGGAAGGTTTGCTGCGAACGGGAACCAATAACATGCGCAGCGACCGACCAAATTTATTTTATCCTGTGCTAGTATCGGAGGATGGGAAAAAGTTTTTGGGCGTTGGAAACCCGTTGAAAATCACAGATGATAGGCACTTATACGTCCCTCCGGAGGGATCGGTGGCGATTTTTCCCATACATACCGACCAGACCGAAGGATGTTGGCGTATAAGTCACGAAAAGCTTCTTGAACTGTATAATAGACATGTAGTTCGCTTGGGAGGATTTACTCCTCGCGGAATGGCTATTAATTACCTCAAACAAGGTGAATATGCCAAAGTATTAAATGGCATATACAAAATTAAAGGCATAAAAGAAGACAACTCGTATGATCTCGATGATGCTGATTATAGACCTTCCTTTATTCCGTCAACACAATGGACAATTTCTTCGCACGATGCAAGTCGGCACGGTAGCGGAATGCTGAGAAAAATATTTGGAGACAAGACCTTTTCTTTCCCCAAATCTCTCTATGCTGTCCACGATGCCATTCGATTCTTTGTCGCCAACAAACCCAACGCCCTCATTGTTGACTTCTTTGCCGGTTCCGGTACGACGCTGCACGCGGTCAACCTGCTGAATGCCGAGGACGGCGGGCACCGCCGGTGCATCCTCGTTACCAACAACGAGGTTTCGGAAGCCGAAAAGAATGAGTTTGAAGCCCGCGGTATAAAGCCCGGCGACCCCGAATGGGAGGAAAAGGGCATTGCCCACTACGTTACATGGCCGCGCACCGTCTGCTCCATAAAGGGCGAAAACATCAAGGGCGAGCCTCTGAAGGGCAATTACATCGGCAGCGATATCCCGATGTCGGACGGCTTCAAGGCAAACGCCGCATTCTTCAAGCTCGGTTTTCTTGACAAGACAAAGATCTCGCTCGGTATGCAGTTCAGGGAAATGCTGCCGACCTTATGGATGAAATCGGGAGCGCACGGCACCTGCCCGACAGTTGACGGGAACTACATACCGAAAATGCTCATTCTTCCGCAAAACAAAATGGCTATACTCAACGACGAGAACTGTTTTGCCGCGTTTGCCGATGAACTCTCAAAATATCCCGAAATCGGCTCGGTCTACCTTGTCACCGATTATGAGGGCAGCTTCGTTTCAATGACAAACGATCTGCCCGGCAGAACGACATATCAATTATACCGTGATTATCTCGATAATTTCAGGATCAATACAGGGAGGAACGCAAGATGAAGATAGATCTTATCTCATTTCAGGACAAGGCGGTAAAAGATCTCCGTGTCAATATTGCAGACGCCTGTGACAGCTACCGCAAGCGCGGAAAAACGCAGGTCGTCTCTCTGCAGGCTCCGACAGGCGCGGGGAAAACGATAATCGCGGCGGCACTTATCGAAAGCATTTATTACGGCATTTCCATGGCAGACGGCTCTATTTTTGCCGAGCAGCCGGAGGCTGTTTTCGTGTGGCTTTCCGATTCGCCGGAGCTGAACGAGCAATCCAGGCAAAAAATAGAGCTGAAAACAAGCAAGCTCCGCTTCGGTCAGTGCGAAACCATTTCGGAGGATTCATTTGACCGCGAAATGCTGGAGGACGGGAAGATCTATTTTCTCAACACGCAGAAGATCAGCAAAAGCGGTAATCTGACAAAGCACAGTGATTTCCGTCAATATACGATATGGGAGACTCTTGACAATACGATCGCAAACAAGGCGGATCATCTTTACTTCATCATTGACGAGGCGCACCGCGGCGCAAAAACAAAATCCGCCGCCGGAACGGATACCACTATCATGCAGCGCTTTATCAAGGGCTATGAGTATGTGGAAAACGGCGTAAAGCGCAGTATGCGCCCGATGCCGGTTGTGCTCGGCATCAGCGCCACGGCGCAGAGATTCAATACACTCATCAGCAATATCACCAACGTCGGCTTGCAGACATGTGTGATAACGGCGGATGACGTGCGCAGTTCGGGGCTTCTCAAGGATCGCATCGTTATTACTTATCCGGATGACGAGACAAAAAGCAATGACGCCGTCCTGCTGGAAGCAGCCGTTGAAGAATGGCAAAAGAAATGCGCAAGGTGGTATCAGTATACCTACGAGCAGCACTATGCAAATGTCGATCCCATATTGGTCGTGCAGGTATGCAAAGGTACCGGCGGTGCGCTTTCCGACACCGATCTTGACGATGTGCTTGCCAGGATCGAACAGAAATGCGGCGCTGCGTTCAAACGCGGCGAAGTCGTTCACTGCTTCGGAGAAGCGGGAAATGTCGAGATAAACGGTCTTGCGGTCCCGCACGTGAACGCCTCGGATATAGCCGACGATCACAGGATCAGGGTCGTGCTCTTCAAAGAGGCGCTTTCCACCGGGTGGGATTGCCCCAGAGCCGAAACCATGATGTCGTTTGCCGCAAAAAAAGACCCCACATACATTGCCCAGCTCCTCGGAAGAATGGTGCGCACTCCCTTGCAATGCAGAGTTCAGCGCGATGAATTTCTGAATGATGTCAAACTGTATTTGCCTCATTTTGACAAGGATAATGTCAAAGCGGTCATTGACGAGCTGCAAAGCAACGAGGGCAGCGAAATTCCTACAGAGATAGACGGTGAATCGCTTGCGGAACCCGCTTATGTCACTTATACGGTACATGTGCGGAAGCAGCACGGGCAACGGGATCCGGCTCAGATCTCTGCGTTCGACATAATGGCGGCGAGCACGGATACCACCGCCGCCGATCCTGCGGCGAACATATCCGCTCAGCCTGCAGCAAATACGGGAAGCGCCGCTCCGATACCGGAAAGCAGCTCCAAAGACAGGGTGCCGGAATACCTGCCGCCGAAAACCGTGACGGTACCGGTGGATGTTGCCGCGCCGGACATTCCGAAAGAGCATGCCGCGGCAGGGGAGCAGTTGAAATTCGAGACCGAGATCGACCGTGAAAAGATCATCGGTTTTATCAACAGTCAGGGATATCTCACCTACCTTGTCCGACATGACAGAATCAACGATTATCTGAAGTCGCTGCTTGATCTGGCTACGCTGCTTACGCACAATCTGATCTGTCAGGATGCCCGCGACGAAGTGATAGATGATATTGTCGGAATGATCCGCACTTATGTAGAGACGCTTCACAAGACAGGCGAATATGATGTCCTTGCGAGCAGAGTATTGGAATTCAAGCTGTCGGTTCAGGTGTTTGATGCCTTCGGTAATTCAATCGGTGAAAATTACGACGATCTGACACGCTTCTCGGAAACAGATCTTGACCGCCAGCTTCGCAACGCGGATGCAAAGCTCGGCAGATACGGCTTCCCCAATATTTACGGCAGCAGATACCATGATGAGGATGACCCGGCGGCATACAAGATCGACTGCATTCTGTTTGCGGCAGATGAAAATTGCCGAAACAGGCTTGGTCTGTATGCAAAAAACAAGCTGAACGAGTTCGTCAACAAATACCGGATTGCTATCGTGAACAGGTCGGATGCCTGCAAAAAGAAATATCATGATATTATGGCGGACAGTGATATCGTCAGCGAGCAGATCTTCGCGATTCCGGAAAACATAGTCATTCGGGAGGATGCCGACGGCAAAGAATACGGAAATCATTTGCTTGCTGCCGAAAAGACCGGTATCGCCAAGATCAGAATGAACGGTTGGGAAACGGACCTGATCGAAGAAGAATCCCGACGCGACGATTTTGTCTGTTGGCTGCGCAACCCGTCAAAAGCATCGTGGGGGCTCTGCCTGCCATATGATAAAGGCGGTGTGAAAAATGCTTTTTACCCCGATTTTTTGATCGTTCGCAGAGATGACACGGTCGGTTATGTTGTGGACATTCTTGAACCGCACGGAGATCAGTATAATGACAATCTTCCGAAGGCAAAAGCACTTGCGGATTATGCAAGAAAAGAAGAACGCCTCGGCAGGATACAGCTCATACGCAAGTCATCTATACACATGGGACAAAAATTCATACGCCTTGATCTGACCGACAGAAGCATTCGGGAAAAAGTCCTCCTTGCCAACACAGATGACGAGTTGAAAAATATTTTTACAACCGACGGGACATATCTGATGTAAAAACGACATATAGGGGAGAAGACACCGGCGTTTCGAATTGAGGATTCGTTTTTTAAACAGCAGCCCGTATGTACTGAAAATATTATAACCGGTCACAAAATCAACCGGCGAAATCCGCCGGTTGATTTTTCGTTCCGGCTATGAAGGCTCCGCGCGCCGCAGACCGGACTGCATTTTGACTTTCGGAAGGCACACGGCTTGCCGCAGATATGATCCTAAAAGAAAAAAATGAATCAAATGTGCAAAAAAACGCGAATAACCCTTGACTTGACGGGATTTTTGTGCTATAATAACTGAGCATTCGAAAAGATGAACCTCGCGGAACGTCATCGGTGCATTATCAAGTATAGATCTGGGTGTGGCGCAGTTGGTAGCGCGCTACCTTGGGGTGGTAGAGGCCGCACGTTCAAGTCGTGTCACTCAGACCAGAAAGCCTTCGAGTTTAGTGCAAAATGCACAGATTCGAGGGCTTTTTCTTATCAAAAACGCCTCTTTTTTGTGGTTTTTGCACAATGGATTGACTTCGGCTTCCGAGCGTGTTATCGGCGCCTTGTTTTTTCTACGAATTTTCTACGAATTTATTTTCGAATCTTCTACGAACCGACTCCGAAACACGCTTGAAAACCGGTGCTTCGTGACCTTGTTGCAGCAAAAAAATTATATTTTTTTCTTCGTAGATGCGGCGTCTTCTGCTCCCTATACGGGAATTAGTCTCGCATTGCGGAGAGTGTTGATTTCTTTCTCATTTTGTGAGAAACAAAGATTAGGAAATAGTCGATTTTTGAATTTCGACTAAGAAAGCGATTTTGTTTTCGGGATCCGAAAGAAAGCAAGCAAATAAAATGAAGAAAGCCCCGCTCCGGCGGGGCTTTTTATACAAAAATGAGCATCGGTATAATCCCGATGCTCATCCGCACCTACCATCATTCAAAGTGTCCGGTTTCACCGCCGGGATGATGGATCACTTTCGATTGTTATCCTCTGAAGCCGTACCAATTCTCTCTGAAATGCGCGAGACTATCTGCCAGTGAGAGGAGCGGGAACAAAAGCAGCGGCATTTTATATGCGCCCCACGCCTGATAAATCCGCAACATTTCTTCCAAGCCAGCATCGACATCCCTCGCGGTGGTCATGTTGCAAGCAAACAGTTTTTCAAGCGCGTCTTTTGCCTCTTCCTCGGATATCCCGACCTTTGCGGCAACAGAGGAAGCCGTAAATGCTTTTTCCGGATTTTCAAATTGATACGCAAGCACAAGGCGCACATTTTTATCTGAAAGCATTTTCAAAAGCTCTGCCGCATCTTCATTTTCAAGCAGTTTCAAGGATTCCTTATCGCTCGGGAGATATGTGAGAGCAATATCCTTATTTGCATATACCGCGCCGGCAACTTCGGAAACGAATCCGCTGTGCTCGTATGGGTTCTTCGCAAACTGCGCTTTTGCTCTTTCCGCAAAATCGTTGTTATCTCCCGATCTCCACATGGTATTCAATATCTGATCGTAAACCGCCTTGGGAGTTTCTTCGCAATTAATCAGCTTTTCCTGCACCTTACGCCTGATTCCGAAAAGCTCATCAATCGTCACACCCAGTGTATCTGCTATAATCGGAAGAAGCGTTATATCGGGCATGGTCGCGTTGTTTTCCCATTTTGAAATCGCCTGTGCAGAAACGCCGATGATTCCGGCGAGATTTTCCTGCGTGATACCTCTTTCTCTGCGAAGGTCAGCTATTCTTTCTCCTAAAGTTTTCATATTTTATCGCTCCTTATTTTTGTTTTTCGGTTGACCGCGATTTTATTGTATCCGAAATCTCGTGGAAAGTACAGATATCATTTGGCAAGTCTGCTAAACTGTTTTGACAGAAAATCAACCGAGGGCATGTGTCGATTATTGTTTTACCTCTCATTTGTCCCCGAAATCAAACGGTTTCGCCGTTTCGGGATTTCTGTACTCGTGCTTTTCATAGTACCCGATCAGCATACCGTCCGCATCACGAAGAGCAACCGTGTAGACATCGCGGTTGTCTTTTTCGTTGTGGAATTCGTAGATGATGTTGTGCTCCGGGCTTTCGCGGAACCACGCGACCGTTTTTTGGATCAGCTCCTGCGAGTGCGGATTGTGACAGGCAAGCAGGCTCTGCCCGATTAGCTTTTCTCCGCCGCGTTTGGCATAATTGCGGATGGCGGCGGGGTTCATGTAAATGATTGTATGATCAAGATCGCATAGCACGACGGGTGCGCGGTCCTGATCGATCACGCTTTTGAAAAATACCGACAGTTCCATTCTCCTTCTCCTTATTACCGGGCGGCAACACGTTTACGCGTCTCTGCCGCTCGTAGTCATCCCTCAACATATTTTATTGCTTTTACACCGTCCCAGAGCTTATCTGCCGCTTGCTCAATATGGCTCTTTTCGGCTTGCGACAGGCTACGGAAGCACTTTATCTCAAGCTTCCCGTTTTTGTTTTTCCATATCCCCGCTACATCGCCGTCGATGAGCAATGGTGGCATAACGATACCTGCAAGATTGAACACGCCGCGAAGATATTTGGGCTTAAGATAGATACTTTCCTTTTTCTGATATCCGAGCATAAGCTGGTCAAATCCCGCAAGGAAAATGCAATGCGGAATGTCCCTGGCGTATGTTTTCCCGTTCGGTATGTAATAATATGTCCTGCCGTCGAAGTCAAATGACTCGACGGGCAAGTCCCGAAGCCAATTCTTGATCTCTGCCTGTTTTGCACCTGTATAATACATAGCGTCGTGTATCGTAGCGGGTGCAATATTCGTAAAATACCTCCGCGCTATTTCAAATTTTGCTTCTTCCTCGGGGATCGGAGAAAACTCGGGAGAAGCGATATACTGCTTTTTCTCCTGCACCGTATAATTCATAAAGCCGCGCACGCAAAGCTCGCGTATACCGCCGCCCCATGACTCAAACATACAATCCTCTTCGATTTTTGTCATCTCGTTTGCGCGGCAAAGCTCCTTCAGCTCGTCGCGCGTGTATGCCCTCTCCGAAACCGCCGCGAGAATGATATCAGCAAGATATTTCTGCCGTTCGGGCGTCAAAGCCCAGCACAGGCGCTGATTTTTCATAAAGGAATATCCTTGCCATTCGTTTTTGCGGTAATCCGCCCCGTTGTTGCACCGGATAAACAGCGGCAGATCGCATTCGGCAAACACGTGAACCGTGCCGCGCACAGACCAGTTTTTCACAAGCCCCTCGGCGACGGTCTGCTCGTCATAGTCGTTTGTACGGATTTTCAGTGAGTGCAAAGCGTTTGTCATAAACTGCGCCTGCACGCCGCAAAGGTCGCGCATCACGGTCAGCTTGTCCGCGGGAGCGAGCAGATATTGATTTGTCAGCTGACGGATTTTCAGTTCTTCAAGGGTCATATTTTCTCCTTTCGGTCAAGCGCAGTTGTTCGTTTTTAGGCTGCTACGATATCATATTTTTTAAGCTACTGATGAACGGCGGCAGCGTGCTTTGATCGGCTTCAAAAGCGAAAGTCAGGGATTGCTCCATCGCGTTATCAAAAATTAAACCCTCTACTTTTACATGACCTGTCCTATCCATAGACAACGTAACATTGCTGCCATAACATATTTCAGACAGCACAACACGGTCGCGCTGAAAAGCATAGAGTTCACAAAGCTGATCTACGAAAATGCGAAAATCCTTTATGTCATATTCGCATGATGCATATCCCTGAAATGCTCCGGAGATTACTTTTATTCCAAATGTAGTGTTGTACGGATTTCCTGCATCGGCATCATCCTTATGGAAATTAAAATCTTCTATTGCCACAAGGCTTTCTCCGTACCTCAGCTCTGCCGGCGGGTATTCTGACGGTTTCATAAATGCCTCCTTTGCGCATCAGATAATATCTTTGATAACCTTCAGCGCCACGCCCTGAATCGTCAGCTCTTTCGGGTGAATGACGCGCTGCTTTTCGGTGTAGCTGCTGTTTTCGGCATACAGCACTGGTTTGCCGTTTTCGTAATGCAGGCGCTTGAGCGTGTTTCCTTCTTCCGTAAGCGCAACGACAACCTGCCCGTTATTTGCGACATTTGTCTTCTTGACCAGCACAAGGTCGCCCGCGTGAACGCCGATGTCCGCCATGGAATCGCCGTATGCTTCCAGCAGAAAGCATTCGCCGTCGAGCCACTCCTCCGGAACGGCAAGGTATCTTGAAATATGCTCCTCCTGCTCGTCGGGCGTGCCGCACACGATCATTCCGACCACGGGAATGCGGCGGGACATCACGTGCATTTTCTTCTGCAAGGGTGTTTCCAACGTATTTTTCCCCGAATAGGAAATGACGCCGCGCTTTTCAAGCTCTAAGATATGCCGATACGCGGTCGACTTGACCATTCCCATATATTCCATAATATCCGCGAGGCTCGGGGACTCCCCGTTGTTCTCCCGCGCATACTGCTTGATAAACTTCGCGAGCTTTTGCAGTTTTTCTTCACTCATGACTCTCATAAGTACACCTCAAACAATTTCAGAACTCATTGTTCTGTTATTATATCATGGCAAAGACGCGTTGTCAATAGGTTTTCAGAACTTTTTGTTTCGCTATGGTTTTTCTTTGTTTTATGCAGCGCAGATTCTGATGGCTTACATTGCCTCCAAAACGGTCGCACGCGCGATTTATACGTTTGCTTGTAATTACCCTTCGCTTGCATTCAAATGCGAAAGCGAGGCTGACAGTCCCGCTAACGCCGTTCCTTATTCAGTTATGCCGCATGGCTTTCTTGACTTCTTCAAGAATGCGAAGAATGCTCAACATTTCGTCATTCGTGCAGTCGGCAAGCAACTCTTCGATTTTCTCGTTCGCCACGGCGTATGTGCCGGGTGTATTTGCCCGCAGAATCCAGTCGGTTGCCACATCGAGCGCCTCTGCAATGCGGATGAATGTAGACAGTCCCGGCGTTTTCTTGCCGAGTTCAATGTTTGACAGATGCGCCACCGAAATGTCCGCTTTTTCCGCCAGCTCTCCTTGTGTAAGCCCGACTTCACGGCGTAAGTCGGCAATGCGCCTGCCGATGGCGAAAGGACTGCAGTTTCTATTCATTGCTTTTCACCCCTTCGCCTGTAACACAAACGGAGACTGCACCTCCGGGTTTGTCCCCGGAAATACAGTCTCCGTTTTTTCATTTGCTTTGCCGCAATATGTTTTTTTGTCGTAATCCGTGCCATTGGGCGCACCTCCTTTGTAAGCACACACAATACCACAAAGGCGGCGGGAAGTCCAGAGAAAGCGAGAGAGTTATCAATTAAGTATCAATCGTCTTGCCGACTATATCAAAACCCCGTTACAATGATCCACCTCGTGCTGAATGATCTGCGCCGTCCAGCCGGTGTAGGTTTTCAACCTTGTCTGCATCTCGGCAGTCTGATACTGCACCTTGATAGTTTTATATCACGCCCGTCTGAAGGACATAATCCGCCATCCCGATGAGGCAAATAAGTCACAAATCCATGGTTTTGCAGCAACTCATCAATTTTTCCAAAAACCACCTATCCCCTTGAGTGAATAATGGGCCTGCAATGTATACTTTATCATTCATATTAATTCTCCTTTTTTATTCTTTACATACTTTACTGCTGAGTGCATAAGCATACGTATTTATGTTTATTATTAAATGATTTAAACGGCAATAAATGCATATTGGGTTCGTGCGTCCTAATGATTCAATATATTATTCAACCCTAAATTATCAAGATATTTCATAATATATGCAATATCCCCATCGCCGGCAAAGCAGTTTAAATCACTAAAATCCCTCGAAATTTCTACCCAAAATAAGGGGTTTTCTTCCTCTATCAGCTTTACTTGCCTATTTAACTTACCGACATATAGTTCAACACTACAATTGGTTATATGAAAGACAAAATCCATCACATGAATTAATTTAATATCATCACTCGTAATAGATGTTTCCTCATATAATTCGCGATAAGCCGCTTGTAAATGAATCTCACCATTTTCAATTTTTCCGCCAATGAAATTGAATTTACCCTTATAAGGTTCTTTGCTACGCATACACATAAGTACATGACGGGCTTCGTGGTCAAAAACGACAATAACATTATATTGCTTCAAGTGCATTTCCTCCATTTTCCTCTGTTTTATTTGTAAATTTTATCCGTTTCTTAATTAGCAGTATGTTACCGTTTGCACTTGCGGGGACCTCCGAGAAGCGACAAACAGCCTTCTTCAGTGTCATACGCATCATCCTTTTTGATGATTTCGGGATTGAGCATCACGGTGTATACCGGAGTTCGTCCGCTCTCATCGAGAAACGCGATGATGCGTTTTTTTACGCCTATCATATTCGCCGCCATACCGACACAGGTTTCTTTGTGTGCCATCAATGTGTCGAGCAGGTCCTGTGCGATGGGTAAATCTTCTTTGGTCGCAATCTCCGACTTCCCGGCGAGGAAAATCGGATCGTGCATCAGTTCTTTAATCATTTGCAGACCTCAATGATTTTCTTCAATATCTCCTCATCCGCAGGGCAGAAGGCATAGTTCGGAATTTCGCTCGGCGTAATCCACCGGATGTCGTTATGCTCCAGCTTCTGCGGAATGCCTTCGGCAATGGTGGCATTGAACAGCGTCAAATGCACAGTGATGTCCGGATATTCGTGGACAACATCCATAAACACATCGCCGACAGAGAGAGTGACGGCAAGCTCCTCTTTGCATTCCCGAATGAGCGCCTGTTCTTTGGTTTCGCCGGATTCTACCTTGCCGCCGACAAACTCCCAAAGAAGTCCTCTTGCCTTATGCGCCGGGCGCTGACAGATCATAAACTTTTCGCCCTCCCAAATGAGAGCCGCTACTACTTCGGTCACAAAAATCGCCTCATTTCATTGCTTGTCCTGTTTCAGAACGGCATCAAGAAGTGCTGTGCAGCCCTCATAAATATCCCGATACGCCACATCAAAGCGCTCGGAATACCACGGATCGGCGACATCACCGCCGCGGGTGGTGAAATCCATCAGCTTATGTACCTTTCCTGCCGGATCGCCGCCGAAAATACGGAGCATATTGCGGATGTTTGCGCTGTCCATGCCGATGAACAGATCGTATTTGTCATAGTCGCTCTTTTGCAACTGCACTGCACGCTTGCCGCCGCAAGACAGCCCATGTCTTTCAAGCTCGGCTTTCGCCGGCGGATAGACCGGATTGCCGATTCCGTTCCAAATTTCTTCCGTGCTTGTAGCGGAAGAAGCGACTAAAAAGCGATCCGCCACGCCTTGCTTTTTCGCAAGGTCTTTGAAAATAAACTCTGCCATCGGACTACGGCAAATGTTGCCGTGGCAGACGAACATGATTTTTATCATCTCATCAATCTTTTTTAAAATGCAGGTTGGGGAGTAAAACTGCCGTTTCTTCTTTGTCACTTTCGCCTTTCCATGCTACAACAAACCGCACTTCACCACCGCACGGACGGTATCCTTTTGCCGACAGATTTTCAAGTTCCAGCATACGCGCCTTTGACAATTTTGCAACTTTAACAGTACGTCCGTCAAGTTCCGCATACAAAAACTCGTCTTTTATGGACAACGGCATCCCACTATGCAACTTGAATATAATCTCTTTTTTGTCTTTGAAAAAGTCAAGAACAACGTCCTTATGTGTCAATTGTAGCGTGATCTCTTGCGGTTCCGGATACTGTTCTTCATCAACAAACTGATCGACACCGCTGATTTGGTATGTATCAAATATGCTGTTGTTGCAATGAATATACAGGTTGTCCTTAGCTCTCGTCATACCGACATACAACTTTCGCCGTTCGGCATCGTCGCGTAATACAGTATGATTCAGAAGAAGCCAAACGCTGTCAAACTCTCTGCCCTTGGATTTGTGAATGGTGGAAACAAATACCGTCTCACGATCGTCGGTATAAAAATCTTCGAACTGCGATTCTTTTATGAATTCCTCAAGATCAGTACGGTATTTACTGTATGTATTGACCTTTTCAAATTCCGAAATCATATTCGCAAGATTTTCAAGGCATATACTATCCGAATAAACACGTGCAAGTTCTTCTTTTGCCTTGTTCCACAAGTCATTTCCAATCACCGGCGTTTTTAAGTCTCTGTCGATGCAGCGCAGGAAAAATCGCACTTCGGCAAGATTGTATAGCCGAAAACCGTCAAGAGATTGAATCAGTTTTGCTCGGACGCCGTTTTTCAGGAGAAGTCCCATGACGCGCAAAGCCTCTTCATTTGTCCCTGTTAGCACACAGACTTTTCCACCGTGATATTGTTCTATGATTTGCCGGACAATGGCCTCTTCCATATTATCGGAAGTATGCCTTATGATCTGTACCGTTCCGTTTTCATTTTGTACTGCCTCAATAGGATGCTGCTTCATGCGATGGCTGATACTCTCGGCGAATCGATTGGCAAGTGCTACTATATTAGCTTTACTGCGATAATTCTCGACAAGCTCATACTGTGTGGCTCCGTATTCATCAATCAGACTTTGCATATGGGCAGAATCCGAACCCCTGAATTCATATATATTCTGATCGTCATCGCCTACGGCAATCACCCGCATATCATCATTATTTTGCATCAGAGCATGTATCAAGGCAAATTCATTTGCATCCATGTCCTGTGCTTCATCAATAACGAGAACACTTTTGGTAATCTTGCCTTGCTCCACCTCGCCGTTTGCAATCATTTGAGCAGCGTCGTGCACGACATTTTCTACACCGTCAAGACTCCCAATCTTTCCGAGCAAATCAAAGCAGTAGGAATGGAAAGTTTTGATCTCAACAAAGTTTGCGGCATTGCCGATCAAAGCCATAAGTCGCTTTTTAAATTCAGTCGCCGCTGCACGGGAAAAGGTTACCATCAAAAGCTGTTCATGCTTGACATCCTCCAAAAGAAGCAAGGATGCAAGCTTATGCACAAGCACTCTTGTTTTTCCGCTTCCCGGGCCTGCCGCTACTACGATATAGCGTGAATCGGAGTCGTTGATAATTTCTGCCTGCTGATCGGAAAGCTCGCCGAAAAGCTGATGATATTTCTCGGGTGTGATATTTCGATTGATTTCTTTTGCGCGTTCTCCTTTGAAATACTTTGCAATGAAACGCTTAAAATCCATTCCGAAATAATCGTGTACAAATTGCAAAGCGGCATCATAGTCCTTGACCATCAAATTTGCGTATTCGCCGACAATATGAATTTGCTGAATCTTCTGTTTATAATATTCACTGAGAGAACGATAATCTTCAGCCTTATAACGGATTTTGTTGTCAAGAATCAAACGCTTGACCTCCATGCCGTTATAAAGAACCAAAAATCCGCCCTCCAACTTCATAGAGCCGATTTTTGAAAGGTAAAGCAATGCATCCTCCACGTCGACAAGGCTCGTTTCCGCAATACCGACATCAAGCCTCGGCGTTTCTTTGTATTTTCTCCATACGTCCACAAGAGAAAACTGCACGGGAGCCATATCGCTTTGGGCATCGATGACGGTCTGCGCCGTATCATAAAAATATTCGACAAGGAAATGACAGATGTCAATTCTGCGATGGAATTTATCAAGCAACTTCGGAATATCCATCGTTGGCGTAATCAGCGCATGTTGATTCGGTTCAGATGCATCATTATCCGGATCGACATCTCTGCTGCCTTTTGAAATATAGCCTTTTATCGTAAGATAATAAAGCAGAGTGCGAATGTTTTTGACCGATGAACTTGTAACACCTTCCGCAAGAGCCGCTTCATTTAATTCTTTCAATGAATAATCTGCGCCCTGCTCCGCTATTCGGTTCAAAAGAAATTCTTCCAGTTTTGCAAATCGGTTCAAAATTTGTGCAGAACGGTTTTCTGTATCCGTTTTCAGAATGTATGCCGACATATCCATGCTGTCGGCAAGAAGCCCTTCCTGCCGCATCAGATTGATTGAAGTGACCACATCCTCTTTTGGAATACCGAGAATATCCGCAAGGTAATCGACGCGTGATTCTGCATCATCGTTTCCGGCATCAGCAATACTTCTGCTGGATATCAGAGATTTTATTATTCTTTTGGCATTTTCTTTTTGTTTACCATTAAAAACGGGCGAACGCTCAATTTTGAAAGACGCTTCCGCCATATCTTTTACGAGAATGCTTGTGGCATATACGTGCGGCACATTCATACCGCGCTTAACGTAGCCGGCATTTTCCAAAGCAGCCACAGCAGTTTTTACACGTGTTTCGATCTCGTTTACCGAGTCATCCCACCCCGCATATCTTGCAATCTCAAGAGCAGAACAACAAACCCATGGCTTTTCACGGGTCATATCCTTGAGCGCTTTCCAAACCTGCTGAATCTCACTGATACTAAGTTTTGTCTGATTGAGCAGCATAAAATGCTTGTCCAAATCATTGTCATTAAATAGAACGTAACACTCTGCAAGCAAGCTCGGATCCCGTCCGGCACGCCCTGCTTCCTGAACATAGTTTTCAAGCGAATCGGAAATATCATAGTGAATAACCAGCTTGACGTCTTTTTTATCAACGCCCATACCGAAAGCAGAGGTGGCAACAATGATTTTCACCTGATTGTTTATAAACGCTTCTTGATTTGTGATTTTCTCATTAGAGTCCATTTTCCCGTTGAAAGGTTTTGCCGGAAAGCCATCGCTCGTCAATTTTTCTGCGAGCTGAATCGTGCGTCTTGTGCGGGAAACATATACAATCGTCGGGCAATTCTTCTGTGCAATCAATGAACGAAGGGCGTTGTATTTTTCTTCTTCCGTTTCCTTAAAAAGCACAGTATAGTGCAGATTTTCGCGGTCTGCGGTCGATGTGAAAAGTTCAAGCGCCAAGCCAAGTTTTACACGGAAATAATCGCAGATATCTGTAATGACCTTTTGTTTTGCCGTGGCAGTAAAGCAAGATACGGGAATCGGATTCCGTAACTGCTTTTTCTTCTGATATTCACGGATAAAATCTCCGATATATAGGTAATCCACGCGAAAATCCTGTCCCCATGCTGAAAAACAATGAGCCTCGTCGATTACAAATCGAACCACATTGCGGGAAAGTAACAATTTTTCGATCGTGCGGGAACGGAGCTGTTCCGGCGAAATATACAAAAGTGTAGCAAGTCCGTTTGCAACACGGTCAAGTGCCTCGGCACGTTCAATAGGACTGAGCAATCCATTTACAGTTACAGCATCGACAAGCCCTTTTTCGTTCAGATTGTCCACCTGGTCTTTCATCAATGACTGAAGCGGAGAGATCACGACAGTAAGCCCGTGCGCACATTCGCCTGCCATCAGTGCCGGCAACTGAAATGTAATGGATTTTCCCCCTCCGGTCGGGAAAACGGCAAGCAAGGATTTCCCGTCAACCGCTGCCTGGGCTGCCCGTTCCTGTAACGGTTCTCCGGCATACGTGCGAAATTTATCATAGCCGAAAAACTGTTTGAGCTTTTTATAAATATTCAGTCTGTCATGGCAATACGCACAGCCATCTTGGCACGGTGTATGGCAAAGATATTTTACAACGTTATCGATTTTTGGGTAATTTCTTGTCAGCCATGGTGGCGTAACCGAATGATAATCCGCAGCACCGATCAATGCAAGTGCATAGGCAAGCTCGACGGGATAGTGCCGAACCATCAACTCTACATTGGCGTTAGCACAGATTTTTCCATCATATTCTTCCCGAATGAGTTTAGGCACATTTGAACGATATGGAACAAATCCTACATAATCAAAAAAGCCTTTGAATTCCGATTTGTCGTACAAAAGGCAACAATATATCTGCTTCACCTTTGATGAAAGCCGCTGAAATGCATTCACTTCATCCGCCAAAAGTTGCATTGCCTTCTCTGCGTCATTTAGCGGATTGTTAAGTTGATCGACCTGCAATTTGTCATCTTTAACAAGCTTATGATAGGGGCGGCACGGAAAAAGAAGTGGTGACAGATAGAGTGTATCAACCGGTTCACACCGAAGCGGCTTTTCAAAATGAGGAGTCAGATATGCAAGATCGTGATGAACAATATTATGTCCACAGACAAAATCTGCATCAGATATAAAGGCATAGAAATCCCGTAAAGACGGCGAGTGAAAAGAAGAACGATCATTCTTTATCGCTCCCAGATCTTTTATTCTTTTGTCATCAATTCCGATTTCACTGTCAATATATACGATGGATTTTGTCATGGTGTCTCCTTTATCCAATCAACTTATTTGTCTTCTTCAAAAACTTCGCCGGGATGGGGCGGTCGAGCTTCCAAGTAATATTCATCGGTCGCGAGCCATCATGTTTCACATAGTTTGCCGTGCCGAGAAAGGTATAGGCACCAGCGCCGCCGAAATTACGATCAGATTTGAATTCACGGACGAACAGAAGAATTCGATTGCCGCTCTCCTTGTGATGAATATAGCGCCTTCCCGTTGCGGAATCGGCAGATGTGGTGCTTTGGCTCTGCCAGTGGAACAGCGTTTCACTGATAGAATAATCGTTGTACATAGTCGTAGGTGAATAGTCCTTATCCGATTTATTCAGCGTTACAAAGAAAATATCCGCTTTCTTTTCCGGCAGGTATTTGACGCCCTCACGGACGGTATTTGGTTTCATAAAATCCATTGCCACGAGAATCTGATCGCGCGTGTAAGTACAATGCAAGTCCAGCGGACAAGCAAAGCCGAGATTTACAGGTTCATCGATGAAATCAATATGATTGAAGCGATATTGCAAAAGTGCAATCAGCTCACTGAGCATAACCGGACTATCGGCAAGATTATAGAGATTTTCAAGCACCTTATCACTGTTCCAGTCACTCGCAGTTTCACCCCATACGGTGACGTAGAACATTTGCAGCATTCTCTTTTTCTCATCGGAAAGCTGATCAAAATCCACGTCCACAAGTCGAGGCAAAATATCAAGCAAAAAGGCAATCCAGCGGCGCGAATCAATCACAGCAAGGCGCGCAAATGCCTTTGCCATAGTTTCTTCCAATGTTTCCCTAAAATCATCTTTTACACCCGCCCATACAGAAAGGCGAGAAAAGCTATCTTTTACATAAATGCTGCGTATATCAAGATGGTAATAATCCAAAAAGTTCTCGAGTGTTAATGCTTTTCCCGAATCTTCCGTGAAGGTTGCGATACGCGAAACCAATCCGGCACGCATACCGAAAGAGGCACGAATATTGTCAAGAATGTATTTAGCAGCCTTCTTTTCCAACTGAATATAACAGCCCTTCGGGACCGATATAAAGCCGTCTTTGATTTCTTTTTGCACATTGCCCGACTCACCCGAAAGCAATGCCGCAAACTTATCTTCAAAATTGTATTTTTTATTTGCCTGACCGATAAAATCAAGCACCGTCAGGCACTCTTTTCCCTCTGCCAGGCGCAATCCACGCCCAAGCTGTTGCAAGAAAATTGTCAGTGATTCGGTAGGACGCAAAAATAGCACGGTATTGACCTCGGGAATATCTACGCCCTCGTTATAAATATCTACTACAAATATGAACCTTACTTCACCGCTAACCAGTTTCTTTTTCGCATTGCTTCGTTCCTCATCCGGGGATGCACCGGTCAAAAACATTGCCGGAATATGATGTGCGTTGAAATATCCTGACATAAATTCTGCATGTTCTACCGAAACGCAGAATCCGAGTCCTTTCACATCATCAATGTCGGTTACATATTTGAGAAGTGAAGAAATCACCGCATCTGCGCGCCGGTTTGCAATCATTCCGCTGAATGTGTAGAGCTTTGACAGTTCACTCTTATCATACCCGCCACGCACCCATTTGAGATCACTCAAATCAACAGTATCCGTTACCCCGAAATACTGGAACGGGCAAAGCAACTTTCTGTCAATGGCCTCCGGCAAACGAATTTCTGCCGCAATGCGGTTGTTGAAATACTCTGTAATACTCTTTCCGTCCATACGTTCCGGAGTGGCTGTCAGTCCGAGAAGAATTTTCGGCTTATAGTAAGACAACAGTTTTTGATAGGTCGGAACCGCAGCATGGTGAAACTCATCCACCACAATGTAATCGTAAAACTCCGGGCTTGTCTTGCTTGTGAAATCCTGCGAATTGAAAGTCTGGATGGACATGAACAGATTATCAATACTCTCCGGCACATAAGCGCCGACAAACATCTCCCCAAAATTCTGATCCTTCAAAACGCCACGGAAAGTATACATACTTTGCTTCAAAATTTCTTCTCTGTGTGCAATGAAAAGCAAACGGCAAGGTTGATTCGGATTTTGCTTGCGAAAACGCTTATAGTCAAATGCGGAAATGACCGTTTTTCCCGTGCCCGTAGCCGCTACAACAAGGTTTCGATATTGTCCGCGCACGGTACGTTCTGCTTCAAGTTTATCAAGAATCTCCTGCTGATAGGAATATGGTGTAATGTCAAAGGTGTACGTTTCGGCATTGTTGCTATCAAAATACTTTTCCGCTTTCAACGCACGAGAAAGGCGTTCTCTCTGCCCCTCGTTATAATATTCAAATTCTCTGGAATTCCAGTAGCTCTCAAATGTTGCAACAATCTTATCAATCGTTTCAGGGAGGTCTTTCTTTGTAACTTTTACATTCCATTCAAGCCCGGAAGAAATAGCCGCATTGGATAGGTTGGAAGAACCAACGTATGCAGTTGTAAATCCGGTATTGCGATAAAAAACATAAGACTTTGCGTGGAGGCGTGTGCGTTTGGTATCATAACTGACCTTTATTTTCGCATTCGGCAGATGACTCAACTCTTCAACGGCTTTAACATCAGTCGCACCCATATACGAAGTTGTAATAATACGTAGTTCGCCGCCCCTTTGTGTAAATGCAGTAAGCTCATCTATGATCAGTCGAAGGCCGCTCCATTTGATGAAGGAAACAAGCATATCAATGCGATCTGCCGAGACGATCTCCTTTTTCAGCTCGGTAAACATCTGCGGCTCGTGAATGGCTCCCGTAAACAGCGAGCTTTGCGCAATTGAAGTTTCCGGGCGAACGATTTCTGCTTTTTCATTCAAGGCAAACGCGTTATCTTTTTTGTCAAATAACGCAAGAAGTTGTTCTGCGCGTTTTGCCACTGCCATGGAATCAAATTCAGCTTCTTTGGTCTCGGTCATAATTGTCGCAACGATTTTATTGACAAGCTCCACCTGATCAGCAAGTGCCCCTCCGCTATCACGCACATTATCAAGTCCTTTTTCAATGATCTCGGCTATGTATTTGGAAAGCACTTTGGAAGATTCTCCACCGTCAATCGGCGCAGTCTCCACAAGCTTGTCAGTCGTGGCAAGCTCGCCTTCCAGTGCTTTATTGATCACCTGTTCATATAAACCGTTGCGCAGCATGACTGTTGTCCTTTCTCAATCAATCCCTATTATTATTCGGCACAATCTCCACTATATCATCCATCGTGCAACCGAGTGCCGTGCAGATTTTCACGAGCACGTCGCTTGATACGGTTGCACCGTCTTTTTTCATTTTTGCGAGCGTTGCAGGGCTGATTCCCGCCTTTGCGGCGAGCTCCTTGCTTTTCATCTCGCGGTCAATCAGCAGTTTGAATAATTTTTTGTAGCTTGCAGCCATTTTCCACCTCATATATGGATAGATTTGTACTTTTACAGTATACAATAATTTCCGACAAATTGCAAGGGGAAAACAGAATAAATTCAAAGAACATCGATTTTTTTGTGTGCTGATGCTCTGTTAAAGCAATATAAAGGTCAAAAATTCGGGAACAGAGCGTGCCGCCGATATTTATTTGTGTAAACTCATCCCTCAGGTTATCTTCTTAACCTCCCGATTATTCACACCGGAGCGGGCAAGGTGTATAATATCATGAATAAGCATACATGTCCCAAAGAAGGAGATGCAAAACGATGGTCTATGTGATGTCCGATATTCACGGGAATCTTCCGTTTTCCGTTCCGTCATGAGGCAGATCCGGCTTCGGAAAAATGATACGTTATATATCCTCGGTGATGTAATCGACAGGCACCCTGACGGAATTAAAATTCTGAAATACATCATGAAAAAGGCGAACATCCGGATGTTGCTCGGCAATCACGAGTATATGATGCTGAATACGCTCTGCAAGCAGACGGCGAACGGAACCAACTATTACCGTGCGAAACGGTTATGGATGAAGAACGGCGGGAAAGTCACGCTTGATGCTTTCAACCGCTGTCATGCAGAGACTCAGGAGGCGATTTTGTCCTTTCTGAAATCGCTTCCCCTATCATTTGACATCCAGGTGAACGACATATATTATAAGCTCGTCCACGGTGCACCCGAAGAGTTTTTTGCGACAAGCGGTGGATGGTATTATGACAGTCTCAAAGAATTCTGTGTCTGGCACAGACTCAAAGGAACGGAAGAAAAATCAGAAAGTATGGATTACACGCTCATTTTCGGTCATACGCCGACATGTGAATATCAAAGCAAAAATCCGCCGGAGATATGGACAAGTCCTCACGGCAAAATGATCGGAACAGACTGCGGCAGCGGCTTTCCGATATGTGAAGTTCCTGGAAAATCCATAGGTCGGTTGGCTTGTCTCCGGCTTGATGACGGAAAGGCGTACTATTCAGATGCAGAAGAAGGCAACAAACTGGAATCAGAAACGGACGATATTATCGACAATACGGCAAAACGGATTCTTGAGGAATACCGCGATGCTTTTACGGAACTTGCGAAAGGATCGGACGATTAGCTGTCATTCCTAAAGCCATATCTTTGCAAATATCACCTTGGTGATATTTTTTCTTGCAATCGCTTGACAAATTATCGCTTTGGTGATACAATGTAGGCGAAGATAATCGGAGGTAGCCTGATATGAACAAAATAATCACCTTATTTCACGGCTCAGAAAAAGTCATAGAAGCACCCTCTTTCGGTGAGGGCAAAAGAAATAATGATTTCGGGCTCGGATTTTACTGCACCGAAACCGAAAAGCTTGCGAAAGAGTGGGCGGTTTCTTCTTTAAGAGACGGCTTCTGCAATCGTTATACATTGGATACCGAATATATGAATATCCTGAATCTGAACAGCCCCGATTACACCATTCTCAACTGGATCGCCGTTCTTGTCGAGCATCGCCTGTTCTCCATCAGGACGCCCATTGCAAGAAGAGCGAAAAAATATCTGATTGACAATTTCGGCATAAACGTAAATGCTTTCGATATCGTTATCGGCTACCGTGCGGATGACTCATATTTCGATTATGCGGAATCCTTTCTGAACAATGCAGTCTCCGTTGAACAGCTTGCAGCTGCAATGAAGCTCGGAAAGCTCGGCGAACAGATTGTTCTCAAATCGCAATTCGCTTTTTCCCGCATTCGATTTGAAGGGTTTGACGTTGCCGAAAAAGAAGAGTTTTATGTTCTCCGCAAGGCAAGAGATGATGAGGCGAACCGACTGTATCTTGAGCTGCTTGAGGAAGAAAGCGACGGCTTGTATATACAGGATATTATAAGAGGAGGGATTACAAACGATGACTCGCGCATACCAAGAAATATATCTGAATAAAGCACAGTCCGTGTTGGGTGATGCCTTCGATTACGCCATCAATACCTGCGACATTGCCGGCAACGATTTTATCAAGCTGTTTTTGGCGAGCACTGTCTCCGGTCGTATGGAAAACGGAGAGCCCGCTACACTTGCGGGAATGAGCGGAATTGAGATTGCCTCCGAAATCATATCGGAAACGATGGGAAAAGAGCTTTCCCAAAAACAAAAAGAACGGTTCGACCGTTCAAAAGAATACTGGATCGGTTGGGCTGTTGCTTACTATCAATGGTATTCGGGCAGAAAATACAGCGAAATCTTCAGGGTTTTCTCTTATGACGACCTGCTGCAAATGTATCATCCTCTTCACGAAGCAGACATTACAAAATTCGTTGATGTCGTTGATAAGCGAATACGCGCATACTACGCGGAAACCAATTTGAAACGTATTCGCACCGCATACGGATGCACACAAGCGGAGCTTGCAAAAAAAGCAGACGTCAGTCTTCGCTCTGTTCAAATGTATGAGCAGCGCAACAAGGACATCAATAAAGCAAGTGTCGAGACCGTGTATCGCCTTGCAAAATCTCTCGGCTGTACGGTGGAAGATCTGATTGAAAAATAGGCAACATTGCTTTGGCTTTCGTGGCGTTGTATCCGATTATATGCGCACGGAATTGCAAGCCTGATTCAAAGTCACAGCCGGATTTTTCACATCCCTTTTCTTTGTCTACTGCGTCGCAAAAGCTGATTCTTCGGGCTTGGATTTCGACCACAGTTTGTGTCACAGACAGGATTGAAACAGGCTGGCGGCATATACAATGAAGCGCGGTTGACCACAGGGCTGACCATTTACGGATTTTTGGGTGCGGCAGAAAAAACTCTGTTCTTTTTTCTGCCGACAAAGCCCCGTCCGGAATCCGCTCAAAAAGCGGTCTGACCACAGTTTTTACCACAGACAAACACGGAACACGCGGAAACAGTGGACGAAAAAAGCCCCAAGAGCAAGTGTCTTGGAGCGGAAACGGTATGAAAGCACGCAAAGCGCACGAGAGGACAGACCCATGTCAGTTGGGGTGGTAGAGGCCGCTGGTTCAAGTCCAGTCACTCAGACCAACATTTCGTATGAAATGAACAAAAAATCGAGCCAAATCGTAAGATTCAGGCTCGATTTTTGTTTATTATGCTACTGTCTATTCGCCTCTACCATTCCGAAAATGGTTTGGTGCATAGTTAGTGCATAGCCAGTGCAAGTAAATTGCAAGTTAATCGTCGGCTTTTTCAAAAAAATCCGAACAATTTTGCAACTCGATCCCCGCTGACAATAACAAAAATCAGGCTCAATATCGTAAAAATAATGCAATGGTGTACTGCTTGACAATCATTCTATTTTTTTCAGGAGGCTGTTATGGCTTACATCAAAGAACGTGGCAACAACAATTATTTCGTCAGAGTATCTTGCGGGATTCTCGATAACGGACGTCCTTTTCAGAAATCACGTCTGTTTCGTCCTTCAAGAGTGAATCTGCCAGAATCAAAGGTTCGTAAGGAACTCGACGCTTTTGTCAAGGCTCTTGAGGAAGAGTGTCGAATCGAGTTTGAAACCAAACGTCAACCACAAACCAATTTCGAATTATCCAAAGGTACCTTGCGGGGATTGTGGAAGTCAGGATCAATGTGACATCCTCGGTCTTGGTCTGACTTGCAGGGGTGTTACCACCACCATTGGCATCGTACTTTACCTCATAAGTCTTGGGGATATAACGCCAGACTGCATAAAGCGTTACACTTGCCTCATCTGTGTATCTCTCGCCGGGGGCGTAATTTGTGAGCATTGTTGTCGGATCGGTTGACCAACCCCAAAATTCGTATCCGGCTCTCGTCGGTTTGACCGCAGAGAGCGTCAGCGGAATTCCGTTGGTTTTGGTTTGGCTTGCAGGAGCGCCTGTGCCACCGTTGGCATTGTATCGAATGGAGTAGGTTTCGGGGTCATAGCGCCACACTGCATACAGCGTTACATCAGCGTTATCTGTATAACTGCCACCTGCTGAATAGCTTGCCGAAGTCGCGTTTCGGTCTTTTGACCAACCCAAAAACAGATACCTCACGGTTAAAATCAGCAAAAATTTCTTTCGGAAAAGAAAAAAGGCCCAAACATCGTCTGGGTCTGCGTCCAACACAAAGAAATCACAATGATTCTTTTCAAATGGCCTTGACAACGCCTTTTTTCAGAGTTAAAATGCAACAAATCAATCACTACACCATTGCAAAAAAACAGGACTGCATTCTCTGTGTTTGCATGGATTTTCAAGCATTTTTCATGCAAGATTCCATCGCAAAAACGAGCGCAATCCGGTGCATAGTTTTTACGGTTTGGTTCATAGTTTTTTGAGACGATGTTGGTTCATTTCGAAAGTTCTGCGGTTGTTTCGCAAGATATTTGCCTTTTTCGCAAGTTATTCTGCGATAATCTTTGATGGACTCGCGTTGGGGTGGTATCAAGGGGGCAATTGTATGCCGGGAAAGTGCCGATGCACCAGGGCGATGCCGCCTGTCCGAGACACGGCACGTGCCCGGCCACGATATCGAATGTCCCGTCAACTCCGGAGCAAATAACCGAAAAAATCGACGCATCGCCGCGAAAAAAGCTCGGCGATCCTTGAATTTATTCGGTTTTTCCGCTTGCAATCCGTCGTGAAACAATGTATAATTGATAGGTGTAAATATATCTGTTTATGAGGTGAAAAATGGCTGCAAGCTACAAAAAATTGTTCAAACTACTGATCGACCGAGAAATGTATGATGATCACAATTTGTCGGAATATATGCCAAGCGCGCATCATTTTCGCCAACCCGAGAAAAAACATAAACAGTAATTTGCATGCCATACGGTACGCGCAGTGTCTTTGGGGAAGATACGATCGTTTCATTTCATCGTATCAAGGGGGCTTCTTTATTGTTCGTTTTTTACGGGGCGGTCCATGCTCATCTGCGGGTATCCCTCGCCGAGGATGTGTCATCGGTCGTGTCGTCCCACGATCCGTCGTCCCACGTGTCGTCCCATATGCTATCGTCAGGATCGTCCGATGTGTAGATATCGAGTTTTTCCGACAGTGCGCCGAGATCGTCTGCCTTTACCGTTGCGTAGTAGCCGCCGTCGAAGGGGAACATATCGTACACCCGATCAGCCGACACCCACACGTGGCTGTATACTTCGTCGGTCTCCCACACTATGTCGATCAGCTCGCCGTGTTTTTCAAGGGCGATATTTACGCCCTCGGCTTTTTCGGCGGTGCCCGGGTCGGCGGCGCTCTCGTCGTCGGCAGGCAGTGAAAGCACGGGGTTATAGTTTATCTCCTGCATTTTTTCAAGGCTGAAATACCCCTCGCCGAAGGTATACTCGGCGACCTCGAACACGACGCATTCCGGTTGGAATATATTGAAGTAATACGGGAAATCTATCACGTTGCAATAGTCGTGAACGCTGATGTATTCACCGAGGGCGTTTATCATGAATTTACTGCCGTAGCCGTTCATGTAGCTGCCCTGGAACATCAGTGTGCGCGGTGTGCCGCTGCCGATGCGGTCTTGATTCACATAATAGGCAAAGTAGTCATAATTACTGTCAAGGTATATCCCGGAATATTCGCTGCTGATATCGCTGTATACGGCTTTTTTCGCGATCATGGGAATGAGCTCGTCGATCGGGAATTTTGAGACGGGAAGGGAATCGACGTGTCCCTCCGTAAGCTCGAATTCTGACAGCTGATTGACGTGCAGCGACGGGAAAACGCTGCCGAGACGTTCAAGGATCTTTTGCGTTCCGTAGAATGCACCGAGATCGTTCCAGTGGTTGGCGTCGTATTTGCGGTTGAACACCTCGACGCCCTCCTCCCTTGCACGGCGCAGCGTTTCGGTGTTGTCAAGGTAGTTCACGCCGCGCTTGTCAAGCTCCGAGAAGAACAGATCGACCCACTCGCGGTCATAATTTATGCCGTCTGCGAGCTTGTCCGTATAAATGGCGGGCTTTGCAGGCTCGAAAACGAACAGAAACGGCACACCGCGTTCGTCGCAGTAGTCCTGAATGCTTTTGACCATGTCGGCAAAGGCGATGTGATATTCGCCGAAATACTCGGTGGTAGATATCCCCGAGCCGAAAACATAGCCGTCCTTGCCGTATTCATAGATCGGGTGCACCATCTTGCCGAACAGTCGGTCGTTGAGCACGGTGTAGGCGGTTATCATGCCGCTTCTGAAGCCGAGGCGGTCATTGATATAGTTTTCAAAATTCTCCGAAAAATCGCCTTCCGCCGTAAACGGATCCTCGGCGAGCTTGCGATTGTCTATCTCGGAGACGGAGTCGGGGGTGAAGTTAAAAAACACTATCGGGATCAGTAATAGCACCGCGAACGCAGTCACGGTCATGATACGCAGTATTTTCAATTCGTTTCTCCTCGGATCAATAACGGAAGTAGATGAACGGGCTGTACTGTGAGCTCACCATAAACATTACGGAAATGATGAACAGAAGGACGAATACAAGCTGATTTATCAGGTAGCCGGTCTTGGTCCCGGTGAATTTAAGGTAAGCATTCCTGATCTTCGGCAGCCCCCATACGGTCGCGCCGAGAGCGCCGATGACGGCGAGGGTAACGATCTGAGCGTCAAGGTAATACCGCCATGTGTACGGTATCGCGGTAAAGCGCTTCAGACCGAACATTATCATGAGCTGGTCGTTGAAGAGCGAGAGCTTGCCGAAGCGGAAAAGTTCCCAGCTGCAAAATGTGATGAGC
>ENA-ORSC01000524-ORSC01000524.1-human-gut-metagenome-genome-assembly--contig:-NODE-524-length-30030-cov-12.740117_pt1 | contig 30030 bp, 27 predicted proteins | sample MGYA00242178_ERZ509140 | MGnify/ENA primary metagenome ERZ509140 (study PRJEB26280, sample SAMEA2338681) | human gut metagenome | biome: human gut; feature: human-associated habitat; material: faeces... | reverse complement strand
GATAGTCATTCTGCCGCAGTACACCGTCAGCAGCCGGGCCAGCTCCAGCACCTTGTCCAGCGCCTGCTGGGAGGTATACGGGGGAGAAACAAAGTGCACCATTTCCAGCTCCACGCCCCGGCGGGCGATCATATAGGAGGAAACGGGGCTGTCCAGACCGCCGGAAAGCAGGCTCACCGCCCGGCCGCCCATACCGATGGGCAGGCCGCCGGCGCCGGGGACGGAGGGCGTGTGGATATAGGCGTACTTCTCCCGGATCTCCACATAAACCGTAAGATCAGGATGGTGCATATCCGCTTTCACGTTGAAGAACTGCCCCAGCTCGCCGCCTACATACTGGGAGATCTGAATGGAGTTCATGGGGAACCGCTTGTCTGCCCGGCGGCTCTCCACCTTGAAGGTTCTGGCCTTGGCAAATTCATCCGCCAGATAGGTCTTGGCGGTCTCCACAATGGCGTCCATCTCCTTGGCGCAAGGGACGGCGCGGGCCACCGTCACGATGCCAAACACCTGACGGGCAGCCTTGAAGGCAGCCTCCATGTCGCAGTCCTCGGTCTGAGGCTCCACATAGATAGTGCTCTGGCGAATGTAGATCTGGAAGCTGCCGCAGGGCTTCATCCGGCGGCGGACATTGCTCACCAGCTTATCCTCAAAGCTGCGGCGGTTCAGGCCCTTCAGCACCACCTCGCCCAGCTTTAAAAGCAGGATCTCGTTGTTGTTCATAATCAATCCTCCGTAAGAGTTCATAAAGCGCATATAGGATACCACATTTTTCTGCTCAGCGAAAGAGGTGGTTACGGTTTTTCCCTGTTTTTTAGGCGGAATTTCTGCCGGTTTTCTCCTCAGATTTGACGAACAGGCCGCTGTCTGCTACAATAGGTGGGAGTTTTTCCCAAAACCGTTTGATAAAGCAAAAAAACGGATACCCTTTCCATAAGGAGGCAGATAGATGAAACGAACGATTTTGAAAAAGCTGACCGCCTGCCTGTGCCTGTGCGCGGTGCTGAGCGGGGCGCTTACCGTTCCCGCCGGGGCGGCTTCCTTTCAGGATGTGCCGTCCAACCACTGGGCGGCAACCGCCATCGACCGCTGCGCGGCTCAGGGATGGTTTCAGGGCAAGACCGCCGATACCTTCGGCGTGGGCCAGCCCATGACCCGGGCGGGCTTCGCCGTGGCACTCAGCCGTTTTTTCGGCTGGCAGAGCGGTGAGACCTACTACCGGATCTTTTCGGATGTGCCGCAGGGCGCCTGGTATGAGCCGGCCCTCCGGGCCTGCTATGAGCACGGGGCAGTCACCCGTCAGACCGGCGATTTCCGTCCCGGCGATCCCATCACCCGGGAGGAATTGGCAGTCATGCTGATCCGGGCCTTGGGCTACGGGCCCATCGCCGGTCTCGCGGAAGATGATCCGCTTCCCTTCCGGGACGTGACCACCAACAAGGGGCATATCGCTATGGCCTACGAGCTGGGTCTGGTCAGCGGTATGGGGAATGATCTGTTCGTGCCGGATCGGTACGCCACCCGCGAGCAGGCTGCTGTCATGCTCAGCCGCCTGTATGACAAACTGCACCCTGCTCAGACCGCAAACGAGGCCATGGTCCTTCTCCGCTCCGGCGAGGAAGCAGAGGACCTTTCCGGATATCAGACCGTCATACTCATGGCGGGAACGCTGACCGGCGGTCAGAACCCCCGGCTGGCTTTGAGTGTCAGCAATGCGCAGAAACAGGTCATGGAAACAGCAACCGCCTCCGGCCAGACGGTCCTGCTGGGTATTTCCGGTCAGTCCGGCGTTTTGAAGAGCACCGCCGCCGCAGCCACGGCAGTTACTGAAGCATTGACCGACAGCAGCTATGACGGCGTTTATCTGAACATCACCCCGTCCGCTGAAAATGGCGACGCCCTGGCTGCCTTCGTACAGGCGCTCCGGGCCGCTGTGCCGGAGAAAAAGCTGTATGTGGCTGCAAGCGCCCCGGCCCGCAGGGAAGCAATTCCGGACTATCAGGCCCTCGGAAAGGCCGCGGACCGGATCGTGCTGCAGGTGTCCGGACATGAGGACACGGACGGCGCTGTTCCCGTATATGCCATGGAGCCTTTGGAGACCGTCTACTACGCGCTCAGCGCTCTGAATGACCAGATCCCCGGTGAGAAGCTCGCCCTGCTTTTGACGGCGGAGGGCCACGGCCGGAAGGGTACCGGAAAACCCACCGCCTTCAACGGAGACGCTGTGGCCGCACTGGAAGCCCAAGGCCGCACCTACTATTCTGACCGCTACGCCTGCGCCTATCTGGAGACAAAGGATACGGTGGTCTGGTATCTCAATGAAAAGGCTCTGGAGACCCGCCAGCAGCTGCTGCGCTGCTTCGGCGTATCCTCCTGCTGTCTCTCCACCCCCAACGGTACTTTACACACCCAAGAAAGCTGAGCTTTCAAATCCGGACAACAAAAACCGCCTTGCTTTTCAGCAAGGCGGTCTTCTTTTATTCAATTACAGGTACTTCCGCATACCATCGGTAGCAGTTTCCACGTCGCCGCTGATGGTGACGGTGAACTTGATGTTGTTCCGCTCGCCGAATACATCCAGCCAGTTGAGGAACTTCTCAGTCTCCGCATCCACATCGGCACCCACGGTCTTGCACAGGTTGTCGATGAACACCTGAGAAATATCATAGTTGCCGGCATACAGACCGCTGATAAAGCCACGGAATACCTCATAGCTGTGCAGATCGTATTCCTGCGCGTCAATCAGGCGGATGTTGTAGTGAATATTGTAGGACATATCACGCTTCGGCTCAATGCAGACCACATTGCCGGCCTCATCCTTCGCGGCAGCGTTGATGAGTTCGATGAGCTGCTTGGTTTTGCCGGAACCCTTGACGCCCATAATCAGTCTAACCATAATAGATCACTCCTGTCATAGTTCGTCTCCGTAATAAACGGGACCTTTCGTAGTCATAGCATACCATAAAGAACAGAAAAAGACAATCCCAAAAAGTAACTTCAAAATTTGTTTATAAACACGGCAGAGCAATGTATACTCTGCCGTGTTTTTTTGCATATTCCGCTTTTCGTATTCCGCTTTCCTCAATGCTTTTCGGTCAGCTTGGCTTCCAGTTCTGCCTTACGATCCTCGTAGCCGGGCTTGCCGAGGAGGGCAAACATATTTTTCTTATACGCCTCCACACCGGGCTGGTCGAAGGGATTCACGTCCAGCAGATAGCCGGACAGGCCGCAGGCGTATTCAAAGAAGTAGATCAGCTGCCCCAGGGTGTCTGCGTCCAGTGCCCCGCAGCGCAGGATGATGTTGGGCACGCCGCCCTCCTCGTGGGCCAGCAGGGTGCCGTCCATGGCCTGGGTGCGGATAAAGTCCATGGTTTTTCCGGCCAGGAAGTTCAGCCCGTCGCCGTCGGCGGCGTCGAAGGGCACCGCGCTTTCCCCTGCCTCCACGGCATTGCCCCATTCCTCACCGGCGCTCAACGCCGCATGCAACCCCAGCTGTTCATCCAGAAAGGCCGCCGTATCACGCCTGCTGAAAAAACGGCCCCGGAGCCGCAGCCACCCCCACACCGCCAAAAATAAACCTGCGGCGGCAAGGGCGCCTCCCGCCAGCCAGCCCCAGTCAGCCCCCATCCTGCGTCCGCCGTACCAGACCATACCAGCTACCGCCCCGGCGGCAAAAAAAGGCATGCTAAGGCACTCCACCGCCAGCACGGCATTCAGCAGCCACTGCATGCGGGAAATTCTCCTCCGCCATTCCTGTCCCACGATTAAGGGCATAACCATATCATGGCTCAACAGGTTCCTCCCGGAAAGACAAAAATGCTTTTCCGCAAACGAATGGGGGAACGGCCCTTTCCGCAGTTTCCCGGCATTGCCGGACGGAGGGAAATTTCAGCACAGGCGGGCGATATCCGCCATCAATTCCCGTACGTCTTCCTCTCGGGTGGCCCAGCTCGTGCAGAAGCGCACCGTGCTGTGGGTTTCATCCTCCCGGCGCAGATAGGCAAAACCGTATTTCCTCCCCAGCTCCTCCAGAACGGAATCGGGCATCGTGACAAACTGTTGGTTCGTTCCGCTGGAAAAGGGAAGCGCCAGCCCTCTGGAACGGCAAAAATCCCGCAGCATCACAGCCAGGCGGTCCGCATGGGCGCCCAGCCGGAAATAAAGGCCGTCGCGGAACAGCTCCAGGAACTGAATGCCCAGAAGCCGCCCTTTCGCAAGACGGCCGCCCTTCTGCTTGGCGATGTAACGGAAATCCTCCTTCAGGGCCTCATGCCGCAGAACCAGGGCTTCACCAAACAGAGCGCCTACCTTCGTGCCGCCGATGTAAAAAGCATCGCAAAGGGAGGCAAGCGCCGGCAAATCCAGGTCATTGTCCTCATCGCACAAGCCGTAGCCGAGGCGTGCTCCGTCCATATACAAATACAGCCCCCGCCGGCGGCAGACTCCGGAAATTTCCTGAAGTTCCTTCCTGGAATAAATGGTGCCCAATTCGGTCGGCTGGGAAATATAAACCATCCGGGGCTGAGGCATATGCTCACGGGTCTCGTCATCCCAGTGGGCGTGCCACGCCTCCTCAATTTGCCGGGCCGTCAGCTTCCCGTCCGGGGAAGGAATGGCGGAAACCTTGTGTCCGCAAGCCTCAACGGCTCCCGACTCGTGCACATTGATATGGCCCGTGTCCGCGCACAGCACGCATTGATGGGGGCGCAGCGCCGCCGCAATTACCGTAAAATTGGTCTGGGTCCCGCCGATAAGGAAATGGATATCCAGATCCGTTCTGCCGCACAAGCCGGCAATCAGCTTCCGGGCCTGGTCGCAATAGGGGTCCTCCCCGTAACCGGCAGTCTGCTCCATATTCGTTTCCGCCATTCTGCGGAGAATATCCGCATGGGCGCCTTCACTGTAATCACAGTTGAAAAGAATCATTGCCTTGCTGAAAAACGCGGGGACCATATCCCCCGGAACCTTTGATGTAAAGGAATATGAGAAATACACCGGAACCGGAACAGCACTGCTGGAAACTCCAGAAAAAACGGAAGGCCGCATGCAGTTGGAGAAAATGAATGCCATGTACCTTAAAAAGGCAATAATAACCGGCTTCCCCGCCCATACACGGAAATTGTCGTTTCCCGCAGCCTAAGAAAAAGCCATAGTGTCTTCATGCAAGACGCATCAGAACTTGGAGAACAGAAAGACATGTGCCTTTCCATTTCGGAAGTCTCGGAATTGACAGGCATCACGCCGTCCAATCTGCGTTTTTTTGAAGAAGAAGGAATCCTGGACATCCCGAGAAACGGGGCGGGATGCCGTGTCTTCCACCGCAAGGAAATGGAAGAACTTCTGGGGCTGGTTTGCCTTAAGCATTCTGGATTGGAACTCAAGGAGATCAAACGCTTTTTTCACCTGGTTCGCCAAGGTAATTCGACATTGCGCGAACGTTACCGCATGTTGCAGGAAGGGCATCAGGCCATGAAAACGCGCATTCGGGAACTGAAAAAATGCCTGAAATACTCCAAAATCAAAATGGAGTATATCGGCCAGTGCTGCGAGGCATATGACAAAGGCGAACCTCTGCCACAGGTGAACCCGGAATGGATGGATTCCTTCCTGAAACAAAAAATTTGAAGAAGGTGCTGACGCCTGGGCCTGCTGCCGGGAGGGGCAAATGGAGGCTACTCGCTTCACGCAACAACACATCCCCTTCTTCCGGCAGAATGCTTTCAGAAGGAAATGTTTTTCAGACAATCCGTAAAAACGGAATCAACAAGGAATTCCGGATAGTATGGAACGCCTGACGAACGTTCTGCGGAGGCCGCCGTTGCGATTGCCGTTTATCCCGGCAAACAAATCGGGTCAATGCCCTACTTGCCTTTGCTGTTCCGCGTTGTAGCGTGCTCCGGTCACGGGTATGGAGGCTACGGCGTTCTCCAGTTCTGCCCACTCCTGCGGAGAGCAGGTAAAATCAAGCGTGTGCAGGTTTTCTTCCAGATGGGACAGTTTAGTTGTGCCGGGAATGGGTACGATATAAGGAGCCTTTTGCAGCAGCCATCCCAGGGCAACCTGGGAGGAAGTCATGCCGCGCGTCCTCCCAAACTGTTGCAGAATGTTGACAATACGCATATTGGCTCTCATGGCCTCCGGCGTGAAACGCGGCAGGGTCTGGCGGTTGTCGTTGTTCGGGTCAAATTGCGTGTATTCATTGATGCAGCCCCCCAGGAATCCCCTGTTGAGCGGGCTGTAAGGGACAAAGCCTATACCCAGTTCACGGCAGACATCCAGAACGCCATTGTTTTCAACATCCCGGTGCATGAGATGGTATTCACTCTGAATGGCTGTCAGGGGATGGACGGCGTGGGCCTTGCGAATTGTACCGGGAGTGACTTCGCACATGCCCCAGCGCCGCACCTTGCCTTCCTTGACCAGTTCGGAGATGGTTCCCGCTACATCTTCAACGGGAACCCTGGGATCAAAGCGGTGCTGGTAGAATAATTCAATAGCGTCCACCTTCAAACGGCTCAGCGACTCGTCGCAGTAGCGCCGGATGGTTTCCGGGCGGCTGTCCTGGCGGCCTGTCCCCTTTCCGTTAATAACTTCGTGCCCGAACTTGGTAGTGACGCTGATCTTCCCCCTGAAGGGGGAAAGAGCTTCCCCGGCCAGAAGTTCATTGCTCAGGGGCCCGTAAATGATGGCCGTATCAAAAAGAGTCACTCCGCGCTCCACGGCCTCATGAAGAAGCCGGATGCACTGCTCACGCGAAGGTGACTGGCTGCGGTTGTAGGTCATTCCCATGACTCCGAAGCCAAGGGGAGAAGCGTCCAAGGCACAGGAACCCTTGCCAAGCGTCCGGCTCCGGGAGGCGGCAAAGCCGCCGTTTTCCGGAGAATCGGCACCCCCGCCCTCTGCCCGGGCAATGGCCGGAGAAATCAGCGCAGACGTACCGAACAAGGCGGACATTTTGAGAAAGCGGCGGCGGCCGTCAGAATAGTGTTTATACATGCTCATTAAACGTTGATGGTTGAAATTTTGATATATAATCCGAGCATATGGGTTCCACCAACTGGAAGTCAACAAGGGAATACAGCAATTTATCTCAGGAAGCGCCTTGGAACAAAAAGCTGGCTCGGAAAACAAAGATGCATCAGGAACGCATCTGACACTCCGCCTGCAACGGAGGCAAATACCCGCCTTCTTCTGCAACAGCACCGCTCGGAACGGGACGCTTTCCTTTCCCCCTCGCACAACAAATTGCTGAGTGCCGGTAAGCGGACAATTTACAAACCTTGCTTGGTGCGTTCAAAAATAATGGAATCTTCACTTTTCCCGGCGGAGGATTCATCATCCGGCCCGGCTTTCTCCAACTCCTCCCGGAACACCCGGAGCATCGGTCCGTGGTAAAAGCCCAGCTCCCGGCTGATTTTTTTCCGCAGATCCTCTCCTTCATAACTCCGTCCGTCATGCCGTAACAGTTTCAAACGTTGAAGCTGGAGGCGGATCAGGCTTTCTTTCACGGCATCGGAAATCTCGGGATTGTAAAAAAGAACTTCCAGGATGCCCTGCAGGCGGTCGCTTTCCCTTCGGGCCCAGGCATCTTTTCCTTCGCGTCGCAGGGCCCCAATATACCGTGCATGCAGCCGGACCATGCCGGAAATAACCTGCGGATCATTCGGCCAACGCCCGAGAAGCCTTTCGGAAAGATTCACCGTATCGGCAAGTTCCCTCTGGTTATGTTCCCGGAAATTCCTGGCATACCGGAGTTTCTTCAGCATCAGCTCTACCAGCGCCAGGCCGTATTCCGGCCGTTCCGGATGGGCGTCGGCAAGCTGGAGGAGCAGCACGGCTGCATTCGGTTCAATGCCGGGAATGCGCCTCTTCCGGAAAAGGCGGGGATTTCCGGCCAAAAGCTGTGCGTATTGAAAACGGTATTCAGGATGGTCAGGATCATCCTCCAACAATGTTTCCAACATTCCGAACGCCCGGGAACGCTCAACACTCTCCGGAGAACCGGACAAAGCCAGCAACGCGCGGACCGTTTCAAACCGATCCTCCGCCCGCTCCGACATCGCAAAGCGGTCGGCCACCTGCCGGAAAAGTTCCGTTGCCTCTTTATCTTTACCCTGTTTTTTCAAAGCCGTCGCCAACTGGTTGACGGGAAAAGCGTCTTTCCTGAATTTCATCATGTTGCGGAACGCTTCTTCCGCAAGAGCATAACTCCCGGTGCGCAGTGCGCATTCCCCGATGACGGCATTGGCCTCGCAAACCTTTGACTCCGGCAGATTTTTTCCTCTGGCGATCATCCTGTAATAGGGCAGCAAAGCTGAAAGCAGCTGCGTATTTTTCTGTGAAGGGGGCTGCTCCGCAATACGGGTGAACACTTGTGACAAAGCCGCATCGGCAACTGCGGCATTGTTTTCCGCCAGTTTCAGCGCAGACGCCGTCTGCAGATAACCGGCGCCCAACGCGACAACGAAAGCGGCTGCGCACAGGGCCGCAGCCAAAGACAATACGGCAACAGCCGGTTTACGTTTCATCCACAGCTGCAACCGCCTGGACGGAGACGGGGAGGAGGCCCCGACCGGTTCATGATTCAAAAAATGCAGCAAATCTTCAGAAAGTTCGTCCATGCTTCGATAACGCGACTCCGGACGGAAACTGACGCACTTGTTAATAATCGCGGCCAAGTCGGGTTCGCTGCACTTCAACGGCGGAACCGGTTCCCTGCAAATCCGTTCCATCAATTCTTCAGGAGCTAGCCCCGGAAACGGCGGGGATTTTGCAACAAGCTCATAAAGCGTCACCCCAAACGCATACTGATCGCTGGAAAAGGTATTGACTCCATGCACCAGCCGCTCCGGGGACATATACCGCAGCGTTCCGCTCTGAGCTCCTTCCTTCTCAATAACTTCATTTCTCCCCTGAAGCAGAAAAGCAAGTCCAAAATCGCTGACGTGTACTTCCCCCGCTTCATCCAGCAACAGGTTCGCCGGTTTGATATCGCGGTGCAGAATGCCGCAGCGGTGGGCGTACGCAATCGCCCTGGCGGCCTGGAGGCCAATGCGGGCTATCTCATACGGATTACTGAATTCACATCCGTCCAGACTCTTGCCTTCTATCAACTCCATCGCATAATAACAACATCCCGGACGGCACGCGGCACTGAAAATTCTGACAATATTGGGATGATGAAGCCTGGCAATCACATGCGCCTCATGCTCAAACTGGATGCGTTGGGCGGCATCCTGCAGCAGCAACGGAGACAACAGCTTGACGGCCACTTTCCGGTTGAGGGACAATTGCAGCGCTTCAAATACCACCCCCATACCGCCGCTGCCTAGTCTCCGAATCAGCCGGTAATCGTCCCCCTCCAAATCGGGAAAATCGTGAACCGGAGGCATAATTCCCTGTTTTTTTTCAACGCTCCAATCTTCCATCTCCATCACAAGCGGAAGAAGTGCCAGCAACTCGGAAGCAAACTCCGGATGCGCCCCGGCAAAATCCTGAATATCGGGAACATTGCCGGAACGGCACTGATCCAGGAATTGTTCAACCAGATCTTCCAGAGAAATCTTCCCCTTCATGGCTGAAACTCGGTTAACTCCATCAGCAGCTTCCGAAGCCGCTGCAGCGCCCGCACATAGCGGATGCTTGCGGCTTTCGGCCCAATATGCAGGACTTCGGCACAATCCGCATTGGACATGTCGTCAAAATGGCGGAGTTCAAGAATCTGCCGATCGTTTTCGGGCAGCGCCTCGACCGCTTTCCGGAGCAATGTATAACGATCCGCCCTGACGGCACGGGTAAGAGGCCCGGTCACGGTATCTGCAAACCGGTTCCAATCCAACCGGGCAGCGGGCCCCACGCCGTCATCCGTCACATTCACTTCCCTGCAGGCGTCTCTCTTGAGGCATTGCAGATGCTTCCTTTCCATAGCCGTAAGGGTCTGGAACAGAATCGTCCGCAGTTTGAAATAGACAGGAATCTCCGGATTGTTTTCAAAAAAAGCCATTTTCCCGCAGGCTGCCAGCAGAGCCTCCTGAACCACATCTTCCGCCGAAACGCGCCGGGCAAGAACCGGATTCAAATTCCTCCGGGCCAGGGCAAGAAGCCTTCCCCGGTATTCAAGGAAATGGCTTCCCCAGGCATCCGGGCATGCTGTTTCTGCTTGCGTCATTGTACCGTGTCTTTTTTATCCTTTCTCATCTTCCGGGCAGATAGACATATCCCGCCGCACTCCTTCCTATCCGGCCGATTCCGGGATACGGCAGGTGCATTCCGGCGACCGGCTTCGAGGAAGAAGCCGCAAACTCATAAAAGCGCCGCCGGGCCTGAACCGCTCCGGACGGATTCATATCGTAAATCGTGCAAACCTCCGGACGCGGAATCTGGAGCGCGGCAGCATGAAGCAAATCTCCGACAATCAGCAGGGAATCAGTCTCAAAAACGGTATGTCCGGGTGTATGCCCGGAAGCGTCAAGAGCCTTGATGCCGGGCAGAACTTCTTCTCCAAACCGGAATGTTCTCACCCGGCTGCCGTAAGCATGCAACACCTTCCGGACCTGTTTTCCCTGTAGTCCGTCCGTACCATTTTGCCAAAATTCCCATTCCGGCATGGAAACATAGACGAGGGCTCTGGAAAAAACGGCTTCGCCATGTTTCCCAAGCAATCCCCCGATGTGGTCGCCGTGCATATGGGTGAGCAAAATGAAATCGACGCTCTCCGGAAAAACGCCGCTCTGTTCAAGTTTACGGAGCATCCCGCCCCGTTTTCCTCCGTTCCCTGCGTCCACCAGAATGATTTTTCCGTCGCCGCGTTTCAACAGGAAAACATTCACGGAAGAAGGAACCCTCCCGCCTCCGGTTAAGCGGAGGAACTCCTCTTCCGGCATACCCGGGAATAATTCGAACCGCATCGCTGAAAGAGCATCCTGAACAGCAATCACCTCAAAATTTCCAAACTGGAATGAACGATTTTCCGTCTCAGCCGCGATCACGATGCCGGAAATCATGGCGGCTCCGCACAACAACCATTTTACCATAAAACGCCTTTCTTCTCAATATGTTGACTTTTTAAGACATGATGGGCAATGTATCAAAGCTGTACGGAAGTCAGATATGTTTCCGCACTACAGGTGATAAAACATCCTTATTGATGGGAAAACGCTGCCGGGCTGCAGGCCCGGCAGCAGATAAGATGGCGGCGACTATTTTTTACCGCCGTTTATCCTGCCTTTTTTCAGGCCGTGTTTCAAACCTTTCTTGAGGCCGTGTTTCAGGCCGTACTTCAACGCCTTCGGTTTCTTTTTCAGTATTTGAACAGAAAAGGAGGTTGTTGTTGATTCCACCGCGTTGGCAGTAACCGTACCGGGAGCCAGACCGAATATTCCAATAATTGCAGGAATGATGAGCTTGTTCATGATAATCAATGAGGGTTGATATTTTTTCTGAAACGGTATCGTTTCACTTTTCAAGAATGCAGTTCCCTAGGGAAATCTACCAATTCGGCCGGAATTTCCATCAGGTCTGCCAGCCAGATTCTATTGCCTGTAAGAAACTGAAACGCATGGAATCCCCCTCAACCTTCGCGGACGACCCGGAAACCGACATCACTGAAAGCGAAAGAAGATTCCCTTCCTTCTCCTTTCCGCTCAGTCCTGCAGCTCGTCCGCGGCGAACGCCAGGAACCGCCCTTCACCGCCATGACCGTTTTACCGTGTGCCACGGCCTTGGAAACTTCAACTGGAGAAGAAGTCCATTCCCAGCAATTGCCCCACATATCAATCGCTCCGCAGGCGCCGGATGTCGCGGCATGGGCGTCCACGGGAGATGTCCCGTTTCTCTCGCCGCAATTAAAATCCGCATCCTTGGGCATATGCCCGGCGGCAAACTCCCACTCCTCTTCAGTCGGCAGGCGATAAACGGCTTTCCTATCCTGGAGCGACAACCATTGGCAATAGGCAGAAGCGTCGTCATAGGAAACATTCACCACGGGATGCCTCCCTTTGCCGGCAGGCATGGCGCCATTATCCCAATCCTTAGGAGCCTTCCTTCCCGTTGCCTTCAGGAATTGGGCATAATCCTCATTGGTAACCGGAGTATATGCAATTGATACATTCCAGGAAGCTCCGAGCACCGGCAAATACCCGCCATCTGCATTGCGGGCACCTGGTCTGAATCGCGGATAACTGAAACGCCGCATGCTTTGGTCGATGCGCGCTTCCCTGTTTTGAACCATTTCATCCACGATCTCCTGCATTTCCTGTATCTTGGACGCATGCCGGGCCGTTCGTTTCAATTCTTCAAGCTTCGCCTTTTTTCGGTCAAGGACCTTGTCGTAATTAATCCCGACCTGTTTCCTCAAAGCCGACCGATTAGCCTCGGACGGGTTCCGGCGATAGGAAGCAATCAACCGTTTCGTTTCTTCATTCAACTGCGGCCTCTCTTTTTCGATAGTAGTGCTGAATCGGTGCAGTTTGGCCCCCTCGGCGCGGGCTGCGAATCCTGCACTGACCGTTGCGGCCGCACATACGGCTATAATGACTTTTTGCAAATTGATGCTCATCACTGTTCCTTCTGTTTATGATAACCGCCGCTCCTCTATGGGAGACGGAACGTTATCGTTTCACTTTTAAGAATGCTGCTCCTCCGGGAATTCTACATTCTTTTTCAACAAAGGTGCTGCCGGAGATGCGGCGGACCGGAACATTGGACTGTTTTTCAGACAACCAGACGGAAAAAATAAAAGGGGCCGCCCCGCCCGGGAATGGTAACGGAAAACGCCCCCGGGGAGGCTATAATGGAAACTGCCGGCAACAATCCGTTCCGCTCAGGGAAGACAAGCATGATAATCTCATCACCTGCTTCCTGTGAAAAGAACCGGCTCCGGCCTTATTTTCAAATTTACCGCTGTTTTTTATGCAATGATGATTAAATCTATCTTCATCTCCGACAAGACACGCAGAAATTGTTTATATCCCAGTATCTTGAACATGGCTCCGGGCATTTTGAATGCGGGATGCCCCATGCAAATAGCCGTAATATGATATTCCCTGCACGTTGCGATGATCGCCTGGGGTATGTCTTCCGCACTCACCTGCTTCACCGTCCCTCCCAGTTCGGCCACCAGCTTGAAATGATTAAGCAAATGGCGCTGGGATGCCAGATTGATGCGGTCGGGGGACTCCCTTGGCGTCTGGACGTAAAGGGCGATAAACGACGTACTGTAACGCGAGGAAATCCGGTATGCTTTTCGGATGATGCGCCGGGGCGTCTGTTCATTGCTGCTGATGCAGGCCAGAATCTTTTCCCTTCTGGCGGAAGAAACTGCCGGGAATACTTCCGTTTCCACTTTTTTCTCCACTCGGAAAGCAACTTCCTTCAATGCCAGTTCACGCAGCTGAAGAATATTTTCCGTTCTGAAAAAATTATCCAGGGCAATCTGGATTTTTTCAGGCCGGTAAATCTTGCCGGCCTTGAGGCGGCCGATCAATTCCTCGGACGTCAGGTCGATATTCACCACTTCGTCCGCCTCCTGCAAAATCCTGTCGGGAACTCGTTCCTTCATCTCAATCCCCGTAATCTCCTTCACTTCGCCGCTCAGGCTTTCGATGTGCTGGATATTAATCGCGGAAATCACATTAATATTGGCGTCAAGCAGCTCCATCACGTCTTCCCATCTCTTGCGATGACGGCTCCCTTCCACATTGGTATGAGCCAGTTCGTCAACAATAACCAACTCGGGCCGGGCTTGAAGAATCGCGTCCAGGTCCATTTCTTCAATCTCCCTGCCTTTGTAAAAAACCACTTTACGCGGGATGACGGGCACCCCCCGGAGCATGGCTTCAGTCCCGGGCCGCCCGTGGGTTTCAACGTAACCGATTCTGACATCAATGCCGTTATTCAGCAATTCATGGGCTTCCTGCAGCATGCGGTACGTCTTGCCTACTCCGGCCATCATACCAATGTAAATCTTGAACTTTCCCCTTCGAGAACGCCGTATCAGGTCAAGAAAGTGCTCTGCTCCGTTACTTCCGTCAATCATATTAAATTCACCCGGCTCCTGCGGTTAAAAACATCTTGTTGATTTTACAGAATCTTTTGAAAATGAAAATCAATTGCGGGCGTTACCATGACATGAAGCCCGCAATTGATTTCATTTTTTCAAGGCGGCAATTTATCACCAAATCCGGAATCGCCATTGCCGCCCTAAACAATCAGGAAATTAATGCTTCCCTGAAGGATCAGCCTTCTCAAGAGCAATATTCAACTTAAGCACATTGACCTTCTCCGTGCCAAACATGCCCAGCAGCGGTTTTTCCACGGCCTGATCGACAAGAGACCTCACCGCCCCCTCCTCCATGCCGCGGGCCTTGGCAACGCGCTTCACCTGCACATAGGCGCTCTCCGGAGTGATATGCGGATCCAGGCCGGAAGCGCTGGCCGTAACCATTTCGGAAGGGACATCCTTCCGTTCCAAATAAGGATGTTTCTTCAAGAACGAATCTATCCGAATATTCACGTCGGCCAGATATTCTTCGTTGGTCGGCCCCTTATTGCTGCCGGATGAACTGGACGCGTCATAACCGTCGCCCGCATGGGACGGACGGCCCCAGAAATAAATATCCTTCGTGAATTGCTGCCCGATATTGGCGGCGCCTACCACGCGCCCGTTCAAAACCAGGGTTTCCGCATTTCCTCCGCCAGGGCCGGCAATCAATCCGAATATCCACAGCACCAGGATGTAGCATATGGAGAAAAAGACGCAAAAGACAAGTGTAAGACGCAATGATTTCACTAAATTTCTCATAACAATATATTTATTTCAGTTAAAAAAACAGGCCGACAGCCATATCAATCAGTTTGATTCCGATGAAGGGAGCAATCAGACCGCCCACTCCGTAAATCAGGATGTTGCGAAGCAGCAGAGCGCTGGCTCCAATGGGCTTGTACGCCACGCCCCTCAAGGCCAGAGGAATCAGGATGGGGATAATGATTGCATTGAAAATAATCGCAGACAGGATGGCACTTTCCGGACTATGCAGATGCATGATATTCAGCGCAGCAAGTTCTGGAATCGCAATCATGAACAGCGCAGGCACAATCGCGAAGTACTTGGCGACGTCATTGGCAATGGAAAACGTCGTCAACGTGCCGCGCGTCATCAGCAGCTGCTTGCCTATTTCTACAACCTCAATCAATTTGGTGGGGTCATTATCAAGGTCAACCATATTGCCGGCCTCCTTGGCGGCCTGGGTTCCGCTGTTCATGGCTACGCCGACATCGGCCTGCGCCAGAGCCGGAGCGTCATTCGTCCCGTCCCCCATCATGGCAACCAGTTTGCCGGAAGCCTGCTCCTTCCTGATATAACTCAACTTATCTTCGGGCTTGGCTTCCGCGATGAAATCATCAACGCCTGCTTTTTCAGCGATATACCTGGCCGTACTCGGATTATCCCCCGTCACCATTACCGTCTTTACTCCCATCTTGCGCAGGCGTTCGAAGCGCTCTTCTATGCCCGGCTTGATGATATCCTGCAATTCAATAACGCCGACAACCTTCCTGTTGATGCAGACGACAAGAGGAGTGCCGCCATTGCCCGCCACTCTTTCAATGATTTCCTCGGCTTCTTTGGGAAATGGATTTCCCGCTTCCTCGGCAATCTTGCGGATGGTGTCAAAAGCCCCTTTCCGGATTTCGGTTCCATCGCTCAGATTAATGCCCGAACACTTCGTCTCCGCCGTGAACTGAATCATGCGGGCCCCCTCCGTATGAAGGTTGCGCATATGGACGCCGTATTCATGTCCAAGCTCGATAATCGATTTCCCTTCCGGAGTATCGTCTGAAACGGAAGACATCAGACAGGCTTCAACAAAAGCCTGCTTGTCAAAACCCTGGACAGGGAAAAATCCCGTCGCTTTCCGATTGCCAATCGTAATCGTACCCGTTTTATCAAGCAGGAGGGTGCTGATGTCCCCGGCCGTCTCCACAGCCTTCCCTGACTTCGTAATAACATTGGCCCTCAAGGCACGATTCATTCCGGCAATGCCGATCGCAGAAAGCAATCCGCCGATAGTCGTAGGAATGAGACATACGAACAGGGAAATCAGGGCGGCAATGCTGATTTCCGTTCCGGAATAATCGGCTGCCGGCTTCAAGGTAATGCAGACGACAAGGAAAACCAGGGTAAAGACAGCCAACAAAATGGTTAACGCTATCTCGTTAGGGGTTTTCTGCCGGGAAGCGCCTTCAACCAGAGCAATCATCTTATCAAGGAAACTCTCTCCGGGACGCGCGGTGACAAGCACCTTGATACGGTCTGACAGAACTTTGGTGCCGCCCGTCACGGAACTCTTATCCCCGCCGGACTCACGGATAACCGGAGCGGATTCCCCCGTAATAGCGCTTTCGTCAATGGAAGCCAGCCCTTCGACAACCTCCCCGTCGGCGGGAATGATATCTCCCGCGACACATTCGAAATAATCCCCTTTTTTCAACTGGGAACTATTGATGACGGTAACCGTGCCATCGACAATCAACTTGGCCGGCGTTTCCTCACGCGTCCTGCGCAGGCTGTCGGCCTGCGCCTTTCCCCGGGCCTCCGCAATCGCTTCGGCAAAATTGGCGAACAGAAGGGTGAGGAACAAAATGACGAAAACGAGGAAATTATAAAGGAAATCCCCTTGTCCGTCGCTGAAGAGGGAATAAACGGTTACCAGAAGCATGATCATCGTGGCGATTTCCACGGTAAACATGATCGGGTTCCTCATCATCATTCCCGGATGAAGCTTGATCAATGACTGCTTCAAGCTTTCCCGTACCTGTTCCCTTTGGAACAGGGAAGTATTATTGGAATTTTTCATATCGTCGATTTCTTTTTCAATTCCAGAAACTGGAACGGAAATATGTAAATATGTTATTGGTGGTAAACGTATTCTACCCTAAATTTACAAACTCAGATGTTCGGCAATGGTGCTTAAGGCATGGACAGGGAAGAAGGACAAAGCCGCAACAATGAAAATCACGGCAAAAGTCATGGCGCTGAACGTTACGGAATCCGTCTTCAACGTTCCGGACGTCTCAGGAATATACTTCTTGCCCGCCAGAAGCCCGGCGATGGCAACCTGGCCGATGATCGGGATGAAACGGCTCAGAATGAGGACAATGCCGCATGAGTAATTCCAGAACCAGGTATTATCGGCCAGCCCTTCAAACCCGGAACCGTTATTGGCAGCACTTGAAGTATACTCGTAAAGGAATTCACTCAATCCATGAAAGCCGGGATTATTGACCCACCCTCCTTCGCCTTCCACAAACGACGGCGCGTAAACAAACAGATAACAAGCCAGAGCCGTTCCGACGAGAATCACAAACGGGTGGAGCAACGCCACAATGGAAGCGATTTTCATTTCACGGGCTTCTACTTTCTTGCACAGGAATTCGGGGGTTCTTCCCACCATCAGACCGCTGATGAACACGGCTATAATCATGAAGGCGAAATAATTCATCCACCCTACCCCGACGCCGCCAAACCACGTATTAATCTGCATGTTCAACATCTGAATCATGCCTGAAAGAGGCATGGTGGAATCATGCATCCCGTTGACGGACCCATTTGACGTAACTGTCGTAACGACGCTCCACAAAGCTGTAGCCGCGGATCCGAGCCGGATTTCCTTACCTTCCATAGCCCCGCTTTCCTGGACGATGCCCATCTCTTCTATGCGGGGATTGCCGTTCATCTCCTGATACACGTTAATGCAAACGCCAATTAAAAAGGCAAGCAACATCACGCCGTAAATACTGTATCCCAGTTTCTTGCGCTTGAGATAAAAACCAAAGGCCAGAACCATCGCCATCGGAATAATCAGGATGGACCAGCATTCGACCATGTTGGAAAGGTAAGTCGGATTTTCCAGCGGATGGGATGAATTAACGCCGAAATAACCGCCGCCATTCGTTCCCAGCTGTTTAATGGGCACAACAGCCGCGGCAGGCCCTTGGGAAATGGTTTGTTCCACTCCCTCAAGGGTTGTCACTTCCATCTTACCGTCAAACCCCATCGGCGTACCCTGAGTAATCAGGATGAATCCGACCACCAGAGAAAGAGGCAGCAAAATGCGGGTAGAACTCAACACGAGGTAATCCCAGAAGTTTCCAATCGTTTTAGTTGTCTTCTTACTGAGAGCGTCCATGATCCCTGCCATTGCGGCCATGCCGGTAGCTGCCGTAATAAATTGGAACAGCATAATCACGAACAACTGCGTAAAATAGGTCAAACCGCTCTCCCCGCTGTAATGCTGGAGGTTGCAATTCACCATGAATGAAATGCATGTATTGAACGCCTGGTGGCACGTCTGTCCGACGTTGCCGTCCGGATTGAGGGGCAGGTACCCCTGGCTGACCAGAAGAACCATCCCCCATACGAACCAGAACAGATTTACGGTCAATAAAGCCCGCAGGAACTGCTTCCAGTTCATTTCTTCCTCCGGATTAATCCCGGACAGACGGAACATCAGCCTTTCAACAGGCTTCATGAAATCAAGCCATGTTTTCTCCTTCTTGTAAACCTTGGCAATATATTTCCCCAGAGGATAGCTCAAAGTCACCATAAGAACGATTTGCGCAATAACACCTAGAATTTCTGTTTTCATCATCTTGCTGGTTAAAATTTTTCCGGTTTGATCAAGACATACATCAAATAACCGAACACAATTAAGCTAATCACAAATAATAATGTATACATAGACAGGCACAGTTTTAGATTTTTTCAAACCAGTCGACGCATTTGAAAAAGAGCCAAAAACAGAATATTCCGCTCAATAGACAAAAGATAAAACCCAACAATGATTCCATCATGATATTTTATGAAATTTAAATTCAAACCATTCCAACATATATGGAAACAAAAATATTATTCTATGCCGTTTTTCTTTCTTATCTGAAAAAATTTCACGGAAAAACCGCTATGGCAGATACGGAGTCCCGGAACGGACCGGCGATGTTTAATATAATGTAAAAACATTGCCCCAATATATCCGGAAATTCCATTCTGGGTAGTTAACTTCCTTCTTCTTCTTGTTAAGAAAAAATTAATTCTTCCGGCTGCGCTCCCGCTTTCCGTTCTTCCCGGAAGGCGGATAACGGCAAGTCTTTCTCAACCCGTTTACACAAAAACTGCACCCGGAACATACCGGATGCAGCTTGAATCCCATACAGAATTCTAAAAGGCTTACTCAACAAAATTTACAGAACTAACTCTGCATGAATACCTATCTCTTTCCAATCCCCGTTGACAAATTTCCAACAGGAATGAGGCCGTTCCAAAGATATCAAACGAATTGATACTGATGAACACTGTGATAGACCAGCCCCAGTTCGCCATCCATGTATTCGCTCGAGAAGCGGAACCCGTTTTCTTCCCCCATATTGCCTTCCGACGTGATCAGACCGCCATACGGCTGGTATTCGTACAGAATACAGCGACCATATACTCTTCCCCGAAGAGGGAGGTAAAGTTTTTCATCGTCTCGTGCACGCAGTAGAAACGCTCCTTCACTTAGCATCCCGTTCGCTTCCCGGCCCGTCACTGTCAGGATGCGCACAGCCGCCGGTTTCGAGGGGTCCCAGATGTAACTGCGCACGAATCCGGCATTTCCTCGGTCAATCCGCACTCTGCTATATGCAAATACCCTTGATGAAAAACTGTTAAAAACGATCCTTTTGGCTAATTGTTTTTTACTCTATTTAAATAATTCCTTCAACATTTTATATATAAAGGAAAAAAACGTGTGGACAAAAAGAGGAATGCATCCATAATCCAATAATAAGGGAATAGATTCGTATTCTTCCATATCTATTCCAGGAAGATTCATAGCTAAAACAATTGCTCCACCGCCCAATAGAGGAATACAAGATGAATTTTTGGATTTTATTACACAGTTAAAAACTATTATCCAATTATATAAGCTGACAATAATTCCAAAAACAACTAATATCCAGAAAAAAATTATATTAATCACCATCTTTTATCCGTTTCAACTGAGATTTATAACTTTTTTGCTTGCCGGGAATGATCAATTTTATTGTTCAGCAGCTCTTTTTTCTTTCCAGGCACTCGTCAGAATTTTTAGAAAACAAATAGTGAAATCAAAAATCAATGCTTAACAGAGGACCAAATAAAACACTCTCTAAAATTGCCAAAGCAATTAATACCGCCACGGTAGCACGAATATAATCTTTTGTCTTCCAATAGCGTATTGCTGAAATAATCATCCACACTGGACATACAAAAAAGAGAAATATGAACAATGCTCCAAGTAAAACTCTAATGATATTTTCCCAAGGTTCTCTAGGATAATTGTTAGGAAGCATCCACATCAAGGCACACATAGTCACTACTCCTACTATCCAATAGTAGAATGGGGACCAAGATCCTGTATCTTTTATTTTAGTATTCTCATTGTCCATAATTATTTCTGTTATTGAAAATTTAAACTATCTGGAGAACCTGCGGAGAAATAACAATTAATGATTTAATATATTTAGCTGTCTTGTATATTTCGTTGAAATGAAACTTCTTTTTACTATTAAAGTATTTTATAATAAATTTCATTCATTATTCAGAATAAATTTTCTTCATCAACTCCTGATTTATCAATAAATTTGCGGTTCAGTTGAGAAAATTTGCAAACTCAGCCCACATCCTGAACTACCCTTTCTTGCTTCAGACCAAAATTTATTGTCTCTCAACACCCTCATAATGACTAAAGACAACATCCATCATTTCTTCTAAAAGGAGAGTTGCCGAGCATATCCAGTATTTTCTTCCCGTAGCTGAATCGGTTGAGATGCCTTTTTATAAGAATTTTTTTGATCATTTCACAATAGGGAGCCTCTTCTTCTTGCATGTTCATATAAAACCATAAAAAATCCCACCCGTTTTTATCATCCGGGAAATATTCTATATAATTTTCCACTACCAAGTCAAAAATATCCGCCCTGCTTAAAATAGCCTCCCCGTATGTATTGTTTTGAAGCAAAAATAAAATATCTTTATCTTTACTCGATAAGCGGATATATGGAATAATAACTCTATTTAAATAACTATCGTCATCCTGATGTATCATGGACAACATTTCCTGATACCGTCCGCTGCGGACCTGCTTGAATTCTTTCTTCAACATTTTCTCCCAATTCGCAGAATGAATGATATAACTCGCCAATTGCTGCTTCTGCTGCAGCGATAAGTTCATTATTTTTTCCTCTGCCTGAATATATACCTGATCCTTGGAAAGCTTTTCCATATCGTAAACAGGTACTGGCTGCGGAAGCTGTATCACCGGAGACCCTCCTTGATGGCAAGATGAGAAAAATACGACCGGAAACAAGAAAAAGTATAATATTTTACTAAAAACCATATTCTTTATATATGGAAACATGGACATCCAGTTCCTGCTTGAGCATTTCAATATTGCTGCTACTTCGTCAAGGATTTTCTCAAAACTATTAGCAGATTCATAGCATTTTTACAATGGTCAATATCTTTGATAGGAAACATAATTTTATAAAAATCAACAAAAAATCACTATCAGAACAAAGTAATTATCATTTCTGTAAAAAAAGCTCCTTCCGATAAACAGAAAGAGTTTTTATAAAATTAAACAGTTTTCATGTATTAATTATATAAAATCAAAAATATTAAATTTTATTTAATTTGTTCCATATCCTGTTTATACCACAAGCTGTCTTGCCATTCACAAATTAGTTTCCACAGTCTTTTTCTATCTGCATAGGAAAAATCAGTATCATAATCATAAAGAATTATTACGGTCAGGGTACATTCTTTTCCACAGTATGTAGCATAGATATGATGATCGGGAAACTAATCAGCAAGTGTTTGATTAAATTTAGATAATTCCTGAATCTTTACATTTCCTATTATTAAAGAAGGATCATAGCTAAAGACATATGTATTGTCGTTCTCTCCTAGAAGAGTAGATTTCTTATAATATTTATCAAAAAACAGAAAAGAAGCAAATACTGAAACAACAACAATAATACAGTATATAATATATTTTTTCATCATATCATTTTAATAAAATCGATAATTACTCGAAAAAACAAAACTTCTGCTCTTCTGAGATTAGTCTCAATTATGATAATATCATAAAAATTCAAATTGTCATTCTAAATTTTTATAAGACATCTCATTTTTAGAGTACCCTGAAATAGCTGCTTTCCTCCGCTGCATAAGATTTCTATCTCTTTTTGGCATCAGGACAGCTTTCAGTGTTTCGCATCATCTTCTGATGATTAAAAATAGTTTTCAAAATTAGATAAAATCATCATATGATTTCTTTATTTTCTATTAATCTGATACTGGGGAATTTTTCCAATACAAGGTCAACAAGTTGAATAACACAAGATTCTACTGATGGAGAGTAGCGTAACAAAAGTACATATGAATCTTGATAGGGATAATAAGAAGTTCCCCATATCAAATTAACAATTACCAATTCAGCTATACATATGTCATTCTTATAAAAAGGATGAACACAGTTGTGTTCTAGAGGAATGGATTCTGCTGTCATAGCCATCTCCCATGATTTATAGTCAAATGAAGAATCTGCCAGTCCGCAGAAATACGAAGGAAGTTCTCTAAATACACGACTTTCTTCCGGATATTTTGCCAGACTAAAAGCTCCTTGCACAAAATCGATACTGCGTGAATTTTCAATATGATTAAGTTCATAAACTTTCATATCGCAAAGCTTTCCACTGGAACAAAAACTTGGTGTGACAATAAATCCTCCTTCAAGAGGATAAAGACCATCTGTCCCTTCCCAATAAATAGGAATATTTTGATAAGAGGAATTATGTAGATAATTCTGAATACGAATTCCATTTCTATCAGCCTGCTGACTTGTATAAAAACGAATTTCCTCTATATCTTTTTTCCCTTTTTTCTTTGAGAAAAAGTGAATTACCGCCCCATTATTCATGAAATAAAGGGTATCCATACTGGACTGAAAACCAATATATAAATGAGAATAGTGCTCATACGAAGGAACGCAGTTATTATCTTCACAGAAAAAACCCAGCCATAAAAAAGAAATCCATTTTTTACCACATTTATTCCATTTCTGCGAATTCCACTTGTTTGGATATTCACGGGCATTCGGTGGCAACTCCGGAATATATGAACATATTGAATTGGACAGCATATAATGCAAACCATTTTTGCATTCAAAAAAAATATAATTTGCTTCACTATTAATATCAAAATAGTACTTATTTATTTTTCGATTCATTTTTATAAAATTTTACAAATAAATATAACCAATATACCACTACAAATAATAAAAACTAATTTTTTGCACATACAACTTCATACTCTTCTTTTTCTAATTCTGTGAATATCCAATCATATACACGTTCTGCAATTGACGTACCAACCCACCAACCAGTGACATCTCCTATTAACGCACCTATCCTTGCGCCAACTACAGCTCCAGGAGCAGCACCAACACCGGCACCAGCACTACCAATTGCACCACTTGTCATAGCTCCAACTCAGGTGCCGTCTTTGTGGATGGCCAGCGGGCGCGTAGCCTCAGGCTGCGTCAGGTCCCAGAACAGAAACCATCGGAAGACCCCGCTGACGGCATCTATGGCGGCTATTTGCAGGTAGCCACGGTACATGTAGCGCAGGTAGCTGCTCACCGTCCCGTTGACGCTCACTTTGCGGGTGTGCCGCCTGCCCATGTAGTCGTAGGTGCATTCCACCACGGTTTTGGCGCTTTCATTGACGAAGCGCACCGGGCGGTTTTCCGCGTTGTAGGCAACTTGCCAGATGCCGGTGGATGTCCTGATCAATGTCTGATTGCCGTCCGCGTCGTGAACCGGCTCAAAGGCGGCTTCTTCTCCGCGCTCGATGGCGGTGTATTGGTTGAGCGGGCCGGTTGTGTAGGCGGTCGCTTCTAGCATCCTCAACTTGTGTCAATTGACCGAGATGGTTGTATGTAAAGCTTTGACGGGCGTGGCGTCAGAATAGCCGATTCCCACAGCAACCCACGGACTTGTTTTTATAAATGCATAAAAATGTTATTAAAAAAATAATTGTCCCATAAAAAATAAAACTATCATACATAAGGATACTATAGGATATCTCTCCATCAATAATTATTTCTGGATAAAAATTGTTCATAATTATCCTCATTATATGAACAGGAACACAAGCCTCCATGACATCTGCTCCTATAATTTTACATGCTAATGTAAAAATAAGAAATGTTATTATACTACAAAAAATAATACAAAAAACAATTCTTTTTCTATTCTTTTTTAACTTCCAAAATTCCATAATATATATTCTGTTCCATCTGCTCCTTTTACTGTTCTAGATTCAGTTTCAAGGATAAATTCACGCGCTTTTTCAAATACTTCTTTATCTAAAAAAGTGATACACCCCAAAGATCTTGTTCCATAATGCATTCGAAAAGAAGACCTAAAAACTCCATTAATTTCTTTTTGATCGTCTAATGCATCATCTATTGCAATGAAAGTGAGCCATTGAGTCTTATCATTATCATTCCATAATTTGTAGGTCCAATCTTCAATTTGGCTCCGAATTCCTCCAGATTGTCTTTTTATCACATAGTATTTCCCTGGTGGTATAGGACCGTTATCTTTATTTCCAACATTGTCCGGATTATTTTTCCCATCACCATTTCCAGAAAAAAATCTACTCGTAGTCAAACGAAGTATATTACCATCTTTATCTACCTTCCTTATTAATATTGTGTGTAATTTTATACTATATTCTATTGTACATATCAACCCTAAAATATCAGATTGATTAAAAATTTTATTTCCTGCAAACGCGAACAAATTCCAGCCGCCTTCTTCCTCGATGGGATCGCGACTGATCCACCTTCCGTCAAGCGGATTGAGATGCCGGTAGTTGTAGTAGACCAGCCCAAGTTCGTCGTGCATGCAGTAGAGATGCTCTTTCTCCTGCGTCCCGTTCGCTTCCCAGCGCGTCATGGACAGGACGCGCGTGGCCTCAGGTTCCGAGGGGTCCCAGATGTAACTGCGCACAACTACCGGCGTTTCCCCGGTCAAGTCGCACTCCGCCACCTGCAGGTAGTCACGGTAGAGGTAGTGCGCGTGGAAACCCGTTGTCCCTCCAACCGTCACTTTTTTCTCGAAGCTCCTGCCCATGGAGTTGTAGGCGCATTCCACGGTTGTCCCTCTGTCTTCGCTTTCGAATTTCACGGGCCGGTTTTCCGCGTTGTAGGTGACTTCCCAGATGCCCGTGGATGTTTTTACCAGCGTCTGGTTGCCGTCGGCGTCGTATTGGGGTGTAAAGGCTTCCCCTCCATTTCTGACGATGCCCGCATACCGGTTGAGTTCATCGGTTTCATAGTCCGTCGTGTTGCCGAATTCGAAGGCTTCCTTCCGGTTGCCGATGTTGTCGTACTGATGGTTATCAGATCTTCTACAACACCTGGGTCAATTTTTATTTATACATTTTAATTGATTTTCGGTTTTTGTCCGAAAAGAGTTTCAGTAGCCCGGGAACTGCTTTGACCAAATTTCCATATGACAAATTCTTTATCCTCTATTCGCTGCATATTGCTTGGACCAAAATTGGAATACCTTCCCCAGTTTGCCACAACATCGTCAGGCGAATCCAGTTTCCTCATTTTTTCAATTAGGGACACTTCCTGTCTGTTGCATTGATATTTTATAATATTTTTTGGATCGCGCTTATAGATTTTACTTGTCTTTCTATCAACATAAATCACAAGGTCTTCTATCATAAATATAGAGGAATTGCTGAAAAAAGCAACATTACCACAGCAGATAATGAATGATTCTCGAGATGGCGTCTTAATGTCCGGCCAGGCGCTAAAGAAAATATGAAATTGAAAAAAAGATTCGCATATGTCAGCAAATTTTTCACATTTCAAGATATTTAAATCAACAGGACAGAATTGATATTTCCTATTGTTATATGCTATAATATAGGGCTTAGCAACCTTATCTTGAAAATCAATTTCCTGCGCGCTGGAGGCACAACACAAGACTGCACATGCCAACAAACATACCAATTTTGTCGATCTGCGCAAAAAATTCGTATAGAAAGTTATTTTTTTCATTGTTGCCATTAGTATTTCATTATAATTTTTTAATACCTTATAAGTATCCCACAATTTATAACAACTTGTAGAATACTTACATTGTTAATTATGTTCTCTTCTAAGTCTCTTAGGAATCCTTTTAACTAATAATCTTATTATCTAATATTTCTCACATTAATTTGGTTTCAATGGTTTTTAATAAACTACCATTCCTGTAAAATGATTCCGTCCGATAAACAGAAGGAAGCCTTTATAGAATTATCTAATTCAGATTATTTAATATGTGCTTACCAAATCATAGAACAAGAGAGCATTATAATATATTTAACATTAAAAGAAAAAACTAGATACGTATGTTAATATAAAAAATACAATAATCCATTTAACAATCATCTTGATGTCACGTACAATAAAAAAATTAGTACACTGATTACGTTGTAATTTATCAATCGGACATTTTTCGATGAGGAGCAAAAGAGCATCATTGATCTGTCTGACAGAATCAAACCATTTAGTTTTAAAATGTATATTGCATTTACTACTAATAATCCATACATCAAATATTTGATATTTTTCCAATTTTTTAAATACTTGTGGATTGATAGCTTTGCCTATTTTATAGGCATCGAAACATGAAGCATTAATGATAATTTTTTCTATATCTTTATATAAAATCTCCTTTTTTTGCCACCATAATTTTTTGATTATTCTATCATTGCGTAATAATAATTGATAGCTAATTAATTTAATATTTAAATAAACTCCTATAAAAAAAATTGCTGCTAGAACAGGTAATTCACCATTATTAATATTATCTGGATTACAAAATTTCCATAAAAATAAACTTAATATAATCCCGCAAGATACTACTGAAAGAACGAAAGCTTTACGAGGTTTTAAATAAATATTAATTATTTTTTGAGATGACATTTTAGTGCAACGGAATTATAATTATTGCTTCCTGTCTTTCTCCAAGGGTATAAGATTGTCTATCTATGTCAATACGAAATACAACAATGGTAGAATGTTGCATGAAAATATAATTGAAAAAAAGTGATGGATTTGACCTACCAGCCTCTAGCGGTATATGTGATTGTGACATCAATGGTAAATTCGAACTATCAGAATAAATTCTACTGGATTCCAAGGTTCCGTTGCTTAATATCGTGCTAGGTAAGGACAAGGTAGTTCCTGGCAAAGAATTATAAAATTCTGATCCACTGTACTTCGCAATGACTCTCAGGCGAATTTTTCTGATAGTGCTTTTTTAATTTAGTTAGCACTGTTTTACCTACAGCAGACCAAGAATTTCTTCTACTATTTAATCCAGGAATTTTAACAAATTTTGCTATAGGTGCACTAGCCCCTATAGCAGGTAGTTCCAGTAAAAGTAACATGAGTGGAAGTTCGTTGTCCTTCCAATCCCTACTTTTTTGAAACTCCTGATCATATACTTATTAAAAAAATAACCACTCAGAGGATAACAGCTTCTGAGTGGTTGTAATTCGTAAAAAATTATTTCATTTCAAGATCAATTAACAACAATTACAGTTTCTATAGAAACTAATGAAAATGCTATAATCATGAAAACAATAGAAAGAATGCAAGCTATAATATTTGCCCAAGTTCCACGTTTATTTATTATATAAAAAACACTTATAAAAAAACATAATATATTTAAAATCAATGATAAAATCAACATCATCCATGATATCCAGTCATACCATGCATCTGAATCCAATGACACTGGAAATACCAAAGTAAAAATTATAAATATTATAATCAGGAAATAACCTGATATTGTTAAAATTAACGGCTTCATTTTTTGATTTTTTTAACTAATTCGTCATATTTTTTCAATGCTCTTAATGCCTATGAATTACAATTATCTGTATCAGGATTTATCACTTGTATGATTTTAATAACATTTCTACTTAAAGGCACTGGAATTATTTGCCCCATATTATTCACTTGGTATAATGTGCCTTATTCTTCAAATACTACATTAATTGTAAATCTAGTCAAGCTATAAGGTTTAGGAGGTGTTTTCTTAATAGATTCTCGTAATATACAATCATCTAGATTATCTAGAATTTTGATATACAATTTTCTTTCTTCACCTTCGCTATTATCCTCATGCAATCCATCAGGGAAATAGCCAATATTAGTTTCATCATCAAAGAAAAAATGAGAATGCTGTATTGATAATCCTTCTGCTTTGTATACATGCCCATGTATAGTATAATATTTTTTCCCATCGTGAGTGAATGCTGTATGTGCTAAAGGACGCCTAGATAAGTAACCTTTCCCTAAATAATCAATATTGATGATACCGTTACTATTTACAACGCGAACAAATTCCAACCGCCCTGTTCCTCGATGGGATCGCGGCTGATCCACCTTCCGTCGTGCGGATTGAGATGCCGGTAGTTGTAGTAGACCAGCCCCAGTTCTTCATCGCTGTATTCGCTGCTCCACTGGATGGGCTGGGTGACGTCCCCTTCGGCGGCGGCTTCTCCGTAAGGCGTGTAGGTGTAAACTATGCGCAGGTAACCGGCTTTCCCGAAGATTTCCGTGACGTTCCTGGTCAGATCCCACCCATAGGCGTACCAGGCGCCGTCTTTGCGGATGGCCGGCGGGCGCGTAGCCTCGGGCTGCGTCGGGTCCCAGAACAGGAACCATCGGAAGACCCCGCTGACGGCATCTTGCAAAAAAATAATACGCCTGCAAGTAAACTTGCAGGCGTATTATTAAATATTAGATATATATTATTCCACTTTAATATCAGATATAGTCAGCTTTTTATCCCTACTTATTTTAACTGATTTTTCTCGTATATCGTCGTCTTTTTTAGGTGTCCCAAAAAAAGTATCAACGAAATAATAATACTGTTGATCAGCATAGACCTTATAAGTATGTTTTAGACTCATCTTTCCTGACTTACATAGTATAAAAAAAGCAGTTTTCACAGAAACACCTATATCAGGAAGAATAAAATCTTTACCGGTAGAATTTTTACTATCATATACAAGATTCATTATTTTACTTTGCTCCACAGCACTTGCTTCTATTGGAGAAAAAATACATATCCCCACTAAGATAATCATATAAAAATATATAAAATTATTCTTTGACATTTTATTATATAATCTAACATTTATGGTTCTTTAATACAACACATATTCATCATCTCTTTTTGAAAACTATGGCAGTTTTGTCCCCATGGATAGGACCAAGACCCAGAATATGAAGATGCAAATTTACGTATACAGCTTTTTATACCTTCTTCTGTCACATCACAACATTTTTTTCCTTTTTCTTTGCCATACTTCATGAATGTTGAAAAAAATATACCAGTATTAAGGACAGGATGAAATTCATAATCTGCAGTATCACCATGATGAGCATCTCTAGTCATACTTGCCATCCCTGCTGCATGGGCATCTAAAGTACCATTTAAATAACCAGGTACTCCTGTAAGAGTGGAAAGTAGATCCACCCCTTCAGCTGGCCACCATCCATAGCTCTCATTACCCAATTCAACCCACCAGTGCCCATATGCATCTTCTTCTTCTTCTTCCAGTTTTTTAAATACATTCTCTCTAACAAGCTGTTTCCATTTTATTGTTTTTCGTTTTATAGTAATGACAATAATAGGAGTATCTTTCGGTATTATTTTTTTTCCTAAATAATCAATATTGATGATACCATTATTATTTACGAACGCGAACAAATTCCACCCTCCTTGTTCCATGATGGGATCACGGCTGATCCACCTTCCGTCGTGCGGATTGAGATGCCGGTAGTTGTAGTAGACAAGCCCCAGTTCTTCATCGTTGTATTCGCTGCTCCACTGGATGGGCTGGGTGACGTCCCCTTCGGCGGCGGCTTC
>ENA-ORSC01000520-ORSC01000520.1-human-gut-metagenome-genome-assembly--contig:-NODE-520-length-30241-cov-5.139237_pt1 | contig 30241 bp, 32 predicted proteins | sample MGYA00242178_ERZ509140 | MGnify/ENA primary metagenome ERZ509140 (study PRJEB26280, sample SAMEA2338681) | human gut metagenome | biome: human gut; feature: human-associated habitat; material: faeces... | reverse complement strand
CGCAGGAACAGCCATACCACCCATAACTCCTAAATTTGTATAGCCTTCTTTAACCGCTCCGTATCCCGCTAAAAATCCCGCTTGCTCTTCAGCATATAAAACAGAATAAACATTTTTTTCAATTCTAAAATCGGTATAAGTGCCATCTTGTGGAACTCCGTCCAAAAGCACAAAATTAACTTCGGGATGAGTATCTTGAGCTTTATATATTGCTGGCTCAAATAAAAAATTTGGAACTATTATAATTTTTGCACCCGATACAACTGCTAAATCTATTGAATCAATATAAGCATCTATATTTCTTGCAGCGGGCTGGTAATATTTATGAGTTATGCTTTTCTCTTCGGCATACTTTTTTAAGCCTTCCCATGAACCTTGATTAAATGATTTATCATTTATATTTCCATCGGTTACCAAGACTAACTCATAAGATTTATTTTTATTACCACATGATAAATTAAAGGTTAAAATAATTGATAAAATTATTAGTTTAAAAAATATTTTCATTTTTTTCTCCTTACAAAATAATATATAAATATTTAAAGCCTAATCATACAAATTATACGATTAAGCTTTAAATTAATTTATTGTATTAAATTTACTTTTATTTTATCCAAAGGAAGTTTATTTACATCTTTAGCGTCAGTATCTTTCAAAATTTTAATGCTTCCGTCAACTAATTTTTGATATATCACGTTATAATCTTCTTTAGTAAAGTTTTTAAATTTTGAAGTTTCCATTGGGAGTCCTATTCCATGAACTTTTGCATCTAAAATAACAGAATTTCCGCCTGGAAAATTGCCTTTATAAAATTCGTCTATAGCATTATAAACGGATTCTCCAATCATTTTCATTGCAGAAGTTATAACCGTTGGCGATTCGCTACTTTGGTCAACATCGACTCCGATTACATAGCCGTTATTTTGTTCTGCAGCCGACATTACGGAATTACCCGCACCTCCTCCTGCGACAAATATGACTTGAACCCCGTTTCTATACCAAGAAGCCGCTTTGGTTTGAATTTCGGGACTCGGATTAAAACCGCCGAGATAATTATAATCCGCTTTAACATTTTTAATTCCAAACTCTTTAGCCGCATAATTTATGCCTTGAACGAATCCATATCCGAATTTTATAACCGCAGGAACAGCCATACCGCCCATAAATCCTAAATTTGTATAGCCTTCTTTAACCGCTCCGTATCCTGCTAAAAATCCCGCTTCTTCTTCAGCGTAGAAAACAGAATAAACATTTTTCTCAATTCTAAAATCTTGGTAATTTCCATCTTGAGGGCTTCCGTCCAAAAGCACAAAATTAACTTCGGGATGAATATCTTGAGCTTTATATATCGCTGGCTCAAATAAAAATCCAGGAGTCACAACTATTTTCGCACCCGCAGCAACCGCTAAATCTATAGAGTCGATATAAGCGTCCGTAGTTTTTTCGGTTGGCTGATAATACTTATGAGTTATGCCTTTCTCTTCGGCATACTTTTTTAAGCCTTCCCATGAACCTTGATTAAAAGACCTGTCGTCTATAGTGCCGACATCGGTAATTAAAGCAAGCTCATAGCCTCTACTCTTTTTTTCATTTCCGCATGATAAAGCAAATATAATTATCATAGCGAAAACGATTAATACTAAAAACTTTTTCATTTTTTTCTCCTCGCCATTTTCTGGCATTTTTTATTTTATTAAAATTTAAGAATTATCTTTTTTAATAAGGACTTTTAAAGATTCTATTACCAAATCTATTGCCTCTTCTCCCGTATAATCTTTTTTATCGTTTATATTATTTTTTACTCTCTCCTGATTATGAAGGACAAGCATCGCCGCTCCCGTGCGAACATTTTTAGCGGAACCTACGGCGAATAAAGTTGCAGATTCCATTTCAGAAGCCAAAGCGCCCACTTTTATATAAGATTCCCATTTATATAATAATTCTTTATCTACAGCCATGCTATCTGGAGCATGTTGAGAATAAAAAGCGTCTTTACATTGAACGACTCCGATATGAGTTTTATTTTTTATATTTTTACTCGCTTCAATCATTGCCTCTAAAACTTCTATATTTGGAATGCATGGAAATTCTTTTGGAATATAATTATTCATAGTTCCGCCTAATTTTATAGCGCCATTTACTATAACTATATCGCCAGGCAAAACATCCATATTCATTCCTCCGCAAGTGCCGACTCTTATAAATGTATCCGCTCCGATTTTAATTAATTCTTCCAAAGCTATTGCAGTAGAAGGTCCGCCAATTCCATGCGAAACTGCGGAAACTTTTACTTTATCAATATAACCCGTCCAAGTTGCAAATTCTCTAAAGTCTGCAATTAATTTTGCGCTTTCAAATCTCTTTGCAATCTTTTCGCATCTTTTCGGGTCGCCAGGCATTATAATATATCTTCCAACATCGCCTTTTTTTAATTTGAGATGATGAACAAGATTTTCATTTTCTTCGTAATATGCTTTTGGGCATTCAATCATAAATATTCCTTTAATTATTAACTTTCATTAACTTTTTTTATCCAATATTACTATAGATTCTAATGCAGTTAATATCATATTTTCTATATCGTTTGAATAATTTAAATGAGTTCCTAATCTTTCAATCATAGTATTTTCAACTATATGCATTATAGCTCCCGCTCTAACTTTTCTAATCTCTGCGCATGAAAATAAAGCGGCGCATTCCATTTCGGATGCAATCGCTCCGCATAAAGTATAATATTTTAAGTTATTTTCAAATTTTTCTCTAAAAAAAGAATTTTGCGGCTCAAGCTCTCCGTAAAAACAATCTTTACTGTGAACGACTCCGATATGATAATTATAATTTTTTTCTCTCGCAGCATCTCTTAATGCAAAAATTATATCCGTATTTGCAATTGCAGGATATTCAAACGGAATATATTCTTTTGAAGTTCCTTCGTCTTTTATCGCAGCTTGAGCTATTGCCAAATCATTAGGTTTAACTTTTAAACTTAATCCTCCCGCAGTGCCTACTCTTATAAAAGTGTCCGCTCCGATTTTAATTAATTCTTCCATAGCTATTGAAGCTGAAGGTCCTCCAATCCCTGTGGAAGTTATTGAAACGGGAATATTTTTATATTTGCCTGTAATCGTAACATATTCTCTGTAATCGGCTTTTAAAACGGGTTCGTCTAAATATTTCGCTATAAATCCGACTCTTTTCGGGTCGCCAGGCAATAAAACATATCTTGCGACATCTCCTTTTTTTAATTTGATATGATATTGAAGAAGTCCGTCTTTATCGGCTTTATTGTCATAAAAAGCTTTTGGTTTTTTATATTCCATAAATTTTAAATCCTAAAAATTATAATCGATTTTTTAATTAGCGGATTTTATTATTGCAATTCCGCTGCTCGTTCCTAATCTATTAGCTCCCGCGTTTATCATTTTTATAGCGTCTTCGTAAGTTTTAATTCCGCCCGAAGCTTTAACTCCCATTTTATCGCCAACTGTTTTTCGCATAAGTTCAATATCATGTTCGGTTGCTCCGCCCGTAGAAAACCCCGTTGAAGTTTTTACAAAATCTGCTCCGTATTCTTTCGCTATTTGACAAGCTAAAATTTTTTCTTTGTCGGTTAAAAGGCAAGTTTCAATAATTACTTTAAGGACGGAGGCATTACAAGTTTCTCTAACTTTTTTTATATCTCTTTCAAATAAATCTATCTTATTGCTTTTTAAAAGTCCAATATTCATAACCATATCTATTTCTTCCGCTCCGCTGTCTACCGCAAATTTAGCCTCGTAAGCCTTTGCCTCTTTTATCATAGCGCCAAGCGGAAATCCGACAACCGAACAGACTTTAACATTTGAATGAAGTAAAAAATTATAAGCGACATTGACATAAGCGGAGTTTACGCAAACGGAATAAAAATTATATTCTTTTGCTTCGATGCATAATCTTCTTATATCGTCTATTGTGGCATCTGGTTTTAATATAGTATGGTCTATTAATTGATTTATATTTTGCATTTTATACCTCTGATAATTATATCATATATTATATTATCATAAAAACAAGTGCTTGAAACTTATATATGTTCTTTATTTGAAGATATAACGCAAAAATTCATGTTTTTTTGTTCTGTCAAAAAGAACATGAATTTTTCTAAAAGCAAGTAATAGCCTGTTTTATTAATTTGAATTTTTATTTTTTATTATGCTGATTATAATCCTATCTTCTTTTCCTTATAAAAAATTTCATTATTTCATTAACATAATCGCTTGAAGTGTCGAGTAATATTTTTTCTATAGAATTTTTTTTGAGAAAATTTAATTTATCTTCCATAATTTTATTTTGTTCCGACAAATATTTATTTCTTATAGATTTATTTGACATATCGAAATATACAAAATCTCCGTTTTCAGAATCGGACATAACTAAAGTTCCGCCAAGATTAGGAAGTTCATATTCCAACATATCGTTTACCAAACATACTATAAAATCATGTCTTTTTTTAGTTATTTCAATTTCTTTTTTAGGAAGTTCGGAGCATATATCGGTTATTAAAAAAGTTATGCTTTCTCTTAATTGAATTCTGTTAAAATATTCCAAAGTATTCGCTATATTTGTTTTTATATTTTTAGGTTCAAATTCTATAAGCTCTCTTATTATTCTTAAAATATGATTTCTACCTTTCCCTAAAGGAATAAATTTTTCAACCGTATCGGTAAAAATTAAAAGTCCTATTTTATCATTATTTTTTAAAGCGGAAAATGTAAGCAAAGCCGAAACTTCGACTATTAGATTATGTTTTGTTTTTGTAAATCCGAAATTTGTTGAAGCTGAAAAATCTGCAAGTATTATAACATTTAATTCTCTCTCTTCTCTAAATCTTTTTATAAAAGGCTCGTTATATCTTGCGCTAACTTTCCAATCCATCGCCCTAACATCGTCTCCTATAGAATATTTTCTAACTTCGTCAAATTCTATTCCATGTCCTTTGAAAGCGGAATGATATTGTCCCGAAAAATAAGAATTTACTATTCTTGAAGTTTTTATTTCTATTTGACGAACAGATTTTAAAAGTTCTTTAGTCGTTATATTTTTATTTCCAAACATTTATTTTCCGTTTATTATTTTTTTAAGATAGAATTTTAATTTATATGTTATATTAAATGGAATAAAATACAATACTATATATGATAACTATTTTATTGACTTTTTAATATTATATGATATTCTAAAAACACTATAAAATTAGGATATATATGATACAAAATCTAACCTTCAATTTAATAGGCGGATTCGGGCTTTTTATGTTCGGGCTGAAACTATTTTCGGACGGTTTGCAAGAAAGCACCGAAAGTAGATTAAAAGAGATATTGCATAAAGTTACAAATAATAAAATACTTGGAATATCTTTAGGCTTTTTAATAACGGCTATAGTTCAATCAAGTAGCGCCGTTACGGTTATGACGGTTAGCTTCGTTAATGCAGGAATATTAAATTTAACTCAAGCGATTAATATAATACTTGGCGCAAATATCGGAACTACGATTACGGGTTGGATAATTTCTTTAAATATTGATGTTTTGGCTTTGCCTTCTTTAGGAATAGGCTCAATAATCGTAATATTTTGCAGCGAAAATAGAAGATTAAAATTCTTTGGCGAAATATTAATGGGTTTTGGAATGATATTCTACGGACTCATTTTAATGAAAAACGCATTTGAAAGCGTGCGCGGTTCTGAAGAATTTGAAAAAATATTTTTGATAGCAAACGCCGACACATTTAAAGGCAGATTTTTATGCGTAATGATAGGAATGATAGTGACGGCAATAATACAGTCGAGTAGCGCAGCACTTGGAGTTACAATCTCTCTTGCAATTGTCGGTTTAATAGATTTTCCAACTTCGGTAGCGTTAATACTTGGGCAGAATATCGGAACTACAATAACGGCGGTTTTGGCGACTTTAAACGCTTCGACTAACGCAAAAAGAGCGGCTTTGGTTCATAGTCTTTTTAATATATTCGGCGTGGTTTATATGTTTTTCTTATTTAATCCGTATATAAAATTGGTTAATTTTTTGGCGGGTTTTATAGTTTCGGGCGGAGTTTATAAAGTCGTTAATAATAATTATGTTAATATATCTTTTTATATAGCGGCGGCTCATACGGTTTTTAATATAGCTAATGTTATAGTATTTTATTTTCTAACCGATAAACTTGAAAAAATAGTTTGCATTCTAATAAAAGAGAAAGACGATGAAAAACATGCAAGTTTGCTTTTAGATAAACTTTTAAATATGCCAATATCGGCGGAAATAGAAGTTAGAAAAGAAGTGACTTATATGGGAGAGATTGCAAAAAAAATGTTAATTAGAATAAAAGAATTATTCGATAATCCGAGCGAAAGATTATTAAATAAAATAAGAGATAACGAAAAACTTTTAGATAATACCGATAACGAAATTCACACTTTCTTGCTTAAACTTTTAGGAAAAAATACTTTAAACTCTTCAAATATAGCTTCTTTAATAAATATAAGCACTTATTACGAAAATTTGGGAGATAATTTAAAAGATTTGGCAAAAGCGATTATTAAAGGAAACGAAAAGCGAACTTTATTTAATGAAATTCAAAAAAAAGATATACTTAAAATGATTAATAATAATGTGGAGTTTATAGATTATTTATCGACTTTAATTCCTCAATATTATTATATAAATAAAGAAAAAACTTACGAAGAAGCGATTGAAAAATATCATCAAGTGAAAGATTTTTATTATCAAGCGAGACAGAGGCATTATGATAATGTGGATAAATCTTTAATTCCTCCGCTCAACGCTCATTTATACGGCGATGTTTTGGTTTATTTCAATAGGTCAATTTCAAATCTTGTAAATATAGTCGAAGAGATAACGGGAAAAGATAAATAAAAAATTTGATTGAAGAATATTTATTTTAGTTTATAATTGTATAAGCGTTATTCTTTAGATATTCTTGCATATTGTAAAATGGAATTATAATGTTAACTTTTTTACTGTAATCATCTGCCTGAAAGCCCTATTTTTTGCAATAAATACCCTCTTAATTTATTTCTTAAATTATAATTAGGTATTAACCATACTATTTTATCGATTAGCTTTCGCTTTTTAGCGTTTGCTTCGTAAGTCGTATTTCCGCCCGCTTCTATCCATATTTTATTATTTTCTTCCCAATCTTTATTATAAGTTCCTCTCCAAAATTTCGCGGGACCTATAGAATGCAATATATAAGCTTCTTTTGAATAATCGCTTCCATCTGGAAAACAGTTATATTTTTTATCTAACTCGCTAACATTTATATTAAATTTTTGTATAGCTAAATTAAGAGCATCTTCATCGTTAATCTTATATTTATTTACAAATTCGTATAACCATTCTTTTAATTGATTATAACATTTTAATTTATCGGTTATAATATATACGCCAGCCATAACTTGTTTTTTATCCAAATCAAATCCTTCGTTAATTATTTCTTCTATTATTTTTTCGTTCGCATTATGCGATAATTTATCTATTATTTTTATATCTACTCCATAATAACAAATACAGAATTCATTATATGTATATATAAGATTTGATATATCTTTTTGTATGACTATATCCGTATCTATATAAAAAATTTTCTCATAATCGTTAAGCATATCAAAACTTTCAAAACGAGCAAAAGTAAATAAACTATAATAAAAAAACATGGCGGAACTTTCTACTTTTTCTTTGAAAGGCGAAACATAAATATTTATAATAATTCTTGGAAATATTTTATTTAAAGCCAATTCGTCATTTTTCTCAAGTTTGTCTGTTAAAAATATTATGTCGTAATCTTCGGCGCTCAAATTTTGAAATAAATATTTTTTAGCGCCGATAATGACATTTCCAACGGCGAAGGCTTCGTTTCCTGTCGAGCATAATAATAAAGCAATTTTCTTTTTCATTTTTTAATCCTATTATTAATTAAATGTCAAAAGTTCTCTTAAAAGATTCTCTCCATTTTCTAACGGGTATCCACCAAGCTATCTTACTAACATTTTTAAAATTCATCTCTATCGTTATTCTTATAAAAAATATTACTATTTGCAAAAGATTTCTATTATGATAAATGCCTAAAAATTTTATATCGTTATTTTTCAATTTTTGATTTTCATAATCCCCGTATTTTTGATAAAGTATAGTTTGAATTGCGTCTATTGGTCTTTCAAAAAACCAAGGCGTAAGCTGATAATATTTCCAAAATTCATCTTGAAAAAACGATATATTGCATTCTTTTTTCCAAGGCTTTCCTATGCTATGAATAATATTAATTTCATTTATATCTGGCTTATTGCCTCTATAACAAAATTTATAATCTAAAAAATTCCATTTTTTATCCAAAAATTTCACTCTGTTTTTCAAACAATAATTCAATACATCTTGGTCTTTAAATGCCAAAAAAGTTTTATCTAAAAAATCGTAAAATTTTTGCTCCAAATTATTTTCTATCCAAAGTTTATTATTAATCATTAAAAAGCCAGCGTTAAAATATCTATCGTTTTTATCAAATTCTATTCCCGCTTTGACTTCGTTTAATTTATCCATAATATCTTCTACTACAAAAGCGTAATTATTTTGCATATCAATTTCAAATAATTCTCTCAGACTTTTATTGACAATCATATCGCAGTCTAAATACAATATTTTATCTATATTAGGCATTAAAGACGGAATTGAAAGCCTAAAAAATGTGGAATATGCTTTCATATTGTATTTTGTAATATATCGATATATTTCTTTTTTAGGTTCGTAGAAAATGATATTAAAATCTTTTATCTTCTTTAGCGAAATTAATTTATTTTTATTATCTTCGTTTATATTTTCCGATATTATATGAAATGTTATATTTTCGTCTTCTTTTGAATTGTAAAGTATTGACGCTATAGCCGTTCCCATATACGGAGAATAATTATCGTTGGAAGCGAAACATATATCAATTTTCATTATTCACCTCAAAAAATGCAATAGCAAATCGCCCTGAAAAGAATGCAGGGAAATGTAAAAATTTTAAAGTTATCGCTTGGCTTGGCTTGGCTTGGCTTGGCTTGGCTTCATGAAACTAAAATTTATCTTTATCATAATAATTGAATTATAGCGTATTTAATAAAAATGTCAAGTATTTATTGGCATTAAATTACTAAAAATTAATCTCTATTTACGGGAATTCTTAAAAATATTTCGCTACCAACAGAAAGAACATTATTTTTTAATTTATTCCAAGCCTTTATTTCCGAAATATCAATTTTAAATTTTCTCGCTATAATCCAAAGAGTATCGCCTTCTCTTATATGATACATTATATCTTTATATTCGTAATCGGGCGGAGGCAAAGATTCAAAATAAACAAATCTTCCGTCTCGAAGTCTCTCTCTTTCCTCTTCGTATTGAGCTATATCTACTTGTTTAGCGTTATCTAATCCCTGAATTGGAATCATAACCTGCTGCCCGATATTTATATTTTTAGATTTTAATTTATTTATTTCAACTATAGCCTGAATAGGAACATTATAAAATCTCGATAGATGCGAAAGAGTCTCGTTCATTTTAACTTCATGCTTTCTGAAAGTAATTCTCTCTTCTGCTGGGATTTTTCCAAATGTGTCGTAAAATTTTTGTTCTTTTCCTTCTGGGATTCTTAAAGGATATCTAATCATTGAAGGAGGAGTTACATTTCTTGCCAAATGAGGATTTAAAGCTTTCAAATCCGCCGTGTCGACTTCAATCATTTCTGCAATTATAGACAAATCCGCCGCATCGTCAATATAAACCAAATCGCCTTGAGGAAAAATTACATTAGGTTTGTTTATTTTAAATCCGAATCTTTCGGGATTTTTAGCTATTATAACCGCCGCCACATATTTTGGTATATATTCTCTAGTTTCTTTTGGCAAAACATCCGCTTTAACTAAATCGTCAAAATTATTGCTTTTAGCTTTTTTTATAGCTCTTGAAATTCTTCCGCCGCCCGCGTTATAAGCCGCTAAAGCTATAACCCAAGATTTAAAATTTTTATTGAGTCTTATTAAATGCTCCGCCGCCGCTTTAGTTGAGCGTTCAGGGTCAAATCTATCGTCCGCCCAATAATTAACTTTAAGATTATATATAGCTCCCGTCATTGGCATAAACTGCCAAAGTCCCGCCGCTCCCGCATGCGAAATTGCTTGAGGATTAAAGCTACTTTCAATTATTGGCAAATATATCAAATCTTCGGGAACATTTTTTTCTTTAAAAACTTGTTTTATATAAGGCAAATAAATCTGCGCTCTGTCGATTATTCTTTGCATGTGAGGTTTCCAATTTCCTTGATACATATTTATATAATAAGAAACTCTTTCATTTCTAAAATTATTTACATCGAAACCTGCAAGTTCTACAACTTTTACATCTTTACCCAAAGCCTCGCCGTAAACGGTAAGCTCGTATAAATTAACTCCTTCCAAACCTTTTCTTACATACATATCGAAAGTATCGCATGAATTTACGAATAATATTAAAATCGTTAGAAAAATTGAAATTATAATTTTATTTATTTTGTTTTTATTAATAATTTTCACCTTATTTAATTATTTAATTAAAGAATTGATAATTATATTTAACATTATTTTTTAAGATTTGCAAGCGTAAAAAAGTTTAATTATATCTTTTACATCAAAAAATCATAATTGCAATTTATATAACTACTTGTTAATTTTTGAAAATACATTTAAATATATTTTAGATATTTGCCATTCATATTTTAATTTCAATTTATTTTTTAATTTGAATGCAAAATCCGCAGTTTTATTTTTAGGACAAATCTTAAAACCGTCTCCGTTAAAATATCGCGCTGTAATCCAACCTTGTTTTCTTTTAGTATAAATAGCGTAAAAACTATCGATATTTTTTATTTTTAATTTTTCTTCTTCAATATTTACGGGACTTACAATTATGCTAAATTTTGAATTTTCTGGCGGTATAGAATAATTTTTATTCGCTTCAATTTCCTCTTTTTGAACATTATTATTATTTATAAAATTGTTAAAATCGTTCGGATGCATTAAAATCATATTGCCGTTATTTTGTAATGCAAATATATATAAATATCCGTTTTTATTAGGATTAAATTTAAGGTTTATAAAATCTCCTTCTGTAACATTGCCATTATAATATATTGAATTAGTTCTATTTCCTGAAGATATTTTTTCTATAGTAAAATTAATGTTGATATCGTTTTTTTTAGGCTCAACCGAATCAAATACTAACTTTGCAAAATATGCTTCCAAATAATCGGATATATTTTGAATAGTTGTCATAGCTTGATTTGAAGAGACTAATTTATATTCTTTTAAAATATCGTTTCTTTCAATATCTATAACATTAAAATTATATTTAAGCTCAAATTTTTCTCTTTCATTTTCATTATTATTATTATTATATCTTTTTTCGTTTCTTAAATTATTGCTTAAATTCGTATTGTTATTATTAGTAAAAAAAAGATTATTTAAAATAGTATCTTCTACTATTTTATAATTTTCAAATATTTGATTGAAAGCGTCTTTTAAATTATTGCTAAATCCAAAATTAGTTCCCGTTTGATTGCTATCTCCAATTTTATTTGTAGCCGTATTATTTGTTATTAATATTCTTTCGCTTTTAATGATTATTGCAATTCTAACATTTAAATTAGACGCAACAGTTAAACCGTTTTTTAAATTTAATTGATTCGTCCCAAATAAATATTTTTTTTCTCTATCAACGGATATTGTCATTTTTTGTTTTAAATAATGATATCTGTTTATAGTTCTAACGATTTCTTTTCTTAAAGGTTTATTTTCCTTAAAATGATTATCTAAATCTATAGTGGCGACTTTTAATTTTTTTTCTTTAAATTTTTCTTGAGGATATAAAGATAAATATAATACAAATAATAAAATTATATATTTTAAAATATTAGAAATTTTAAATTTCAAAATATCTCCTAATATTCAAGTTTTGGTTTTATAGAATTATTCTCTAAATTAATATTATCGAGAATATCCATTATTCTTGATAAATCGTCAGCGCTATAATATTCTATAACGATTTTACCTTCTTTGCCATTTTTATCTATAACATTAACTTTAGTCGAAAATATTTTTTCTAAATCGTTTTCAAGTTTTTTTATATTTGGGTCTTTTTTACGCGTTTCTTTTTCGTTAGAGATTGATTCTTTTTTTTCTTTCATTTCTTTTACTATTCTTTCGCATTCTCTAACAGAATAATTTTTTTCAATTATAAGTTTTGCAAAACTCTCTCTCTCTCTTTCGTTTTGTAAAGATAAAATAGCTCTTGCATGTCCTTCCGTAATTTTTCCTTCTAAAATTAGATTCTGTATATTTTCGCTTAAATCTAATATTCTCATAGAATTTGAAACCGCGCTTCTACTTTTTCCAACTCTTTTTGCAAGCTCTTCTTGTTTGATATTTAAATCGTATATTAATTTTTTAAAACTTCTTGCAATTTCTATTGGGTTTAAATCCGCTCTCTGAATATTTTCAACTAATGTAAGCTCAAGCATTTTTGAATCTGCAATATTTTTAAGCACTAAAGCTGGAACTTTATTTCTTTCTAAAAATTTAAATGCTCTAAATCTTCTCTCACCCGAAATTATCTGATATTTTCCGTCTTTCTCTCTTAATGTTATAGGATTTATAAGTCCGTTTTCTTTTATAGATTCTGCTAATCCTTTTATTTCCGATTCGTCAAAAATTTTTCTCGGTTGGTCGGGATTCATATATATAAGTTTAATATCTATTTCAAGAACGCCGTTTTTCTCCGCTTCTTCAACCGCTTTCTTTATATCTCTGTCTCCCGAATTTATAAGGGCTTTCATACCCTTTCCTAATCCTCCTTTTTTGCTCATATAATAATTCTCCGAAATTAATTTTTATATTTTAATTTTCTCTTTTTTAGATTTTTCTATAAACTCTCTTGCAAACTCTTTATAACTTCTCGCTCCTATGCATTCTTTATCGTAATCTCCGATAGCCTTACTATATGAAGGCGCTTCGCTTAAACGGACATTTCTTGGAATCATGGTTTTATAAGTTTTCTCTTTAAAAAAATTAACGACTTCTCTTACAACCTCCGAACTTAATTTTGTTCTTCCGTCATACATAGTTAAAAGAACTCCCTCTATAAATAAATTTGGATTTAAATTTTCTTTTACAAGCGATATTGTATTATTAAGCTCTACTACTCCATCCAAAGCGTAAAATTCGCATTGTATTGGAATAAGAACGGAATCTGCAGCGGTTAATGCGTTTAATGTAAGTATTCCTAAAGTAGGCGGACAATCTATTAATATATATTCGTAACTATTTTTAATCGATTCTATAGCTTTTTTTAATTTAAACTCTCTTCCTATTTCGCTTACAAGTTCTATTTGAGCGCCAACCAAATCGGAATCTGAAGGAATAATATATAAATTTTCTTTATAAGTTTTTATTATAACTTCGTTTACTTTAGCGTTTCCTATAAGCAAATCGTATATTCCTTTATTGGTTTTATCTCTTGAAATTCCTATTCCCAAACAAGTATTTGCCTGCGGGTCAATGTCTATTAAAAGAGTTTTATATCCCATATCCGCTATAGCCGTGCTTAAATTAACCGCCGTAGTGGTTTTTCCGACTCCGCCCTTTTGATTTACTATAGCTATAATTTTAGACATAAATTATCCTTAATAATATATAAAAATAAAGTATAAAATAAATATTAACCTTGAAATTATTTTATTATATCAAAAGTTCGCATTTTATCAAGTTTTTAATTTTTGATTTCTTAATTTTTAAAATCTCACTACATCTCTGTCAATCTCTTTCAAACTATGAACTCCGCACATTGTCATAGCGTCTTCTAATTCCGCTCCAAGCTGATTAATATATGATTTTACTCCTTCCTCTCCGCCTCCGTATAAAGCTATAACAAAAGTTCTTGCAATTACTACTCCGTCAGCTCCAATTCCTAAAGCCTTTAATATATCCGCTCCGCTTCTTATTCCGCCATCAACTAAAATTTTTATAGTTCCTCCGACTGCATCGACTATTTCGGGTAAAACTTCCGCCGTTGCCGCGCATTGGTCTAAAACTCTTCCGCCATGATTTGAAACTATTATAGCGTCAGCTCCAGATTCTCTAGCCTTAATTGCGCCTTTTGCAGTCATTATTCCTTTGATTATAAAAGGACGATTTGCAATTTTTTTTATCTCTCTTAATTCTTCAACCGTTTTGCTTCCAGCTTTTGGCGTGAGATTTTTCAAAAATGGAAGTCCCGCTCCGTCAATATCCATAGCGACTGCGAAAGCGTTTGAGTCAGCGACTAATTTCATTTTTTCTTTTATAATATCAATATTCCAAGGTTTAACGGTTGGAATTCCCATTCCATTTTGTTTTTTAATCATATTTGTAGCTGCAATCATAACATTTGGATTAACTCCGTCTCCCGTGAAAGAGGCAATTCCAGAATCATTGCAAGATTTTAGCATTATATTATTATATTCTTCTTCGGTATATTTATCGCCGTAATGAAGTTGAACGGCTCCGACAGGTCCCGCAAATATCGGATATTTAAATTTCTTTCCGAATAATTCAAAACTCGTATCGACATCTTTATTTTCCGCTATCGTATCCATATTAAGACGAATCTCTTTCCATTTATCGTAATTTCTGATAGCGACATCTCCTATTCCTTTAGCGCCAGGTCCTGGCATAGAATTTTTACATACCTTACCGTTACATATAATACAGGCTTTACAAAAACCCATGCAATCTTTTGCAACTTGTATAATTTCTTTATAAGTCATAATTAATCCTTAAAATTTATTTAATTAAAATTTAGAAAATAAAAATTATTCTCTATTTTGTATATTTTTCAATAATTTTAATATTATATTATTCAAAGTTTCTTTTTCTTTATCCGACATATTGGCAAACATTTTATTGTCGCTGTTCTTATATATTCAAAAATTATCTCTTTCAATTCTCGACTTTTGTCGGTTAGATAAATTTCTTTGCATCTCTTGTCTTCCGTTCCTCGCTTTCTTGTTATAAACCCTTTCTTTTCGAGCCTGAATAAAGTTCCCGCTATAGTCGGATTTGTTAGCCTCAAATAATTTTCAATATCTCTTTGATTAATTTTCTTTTCTTCGTTTTGAAATAAAAAAATCAATATATCCATTTGCGAAGAAGTTAGTTTATATTTTTTAGAAAATTTATTAAAATTATTTTCCAAAGCGATATGGAGTTCTTTAATCAATTTTTCTATAATAAAATTTTCCATGAAGTTATTATATATTCTTAATATTAAATAAACAAGTATAAATAAATTTTGCCATGTCTTATTTGATATGATAAAACGGCATATAACAAATTATTTACGGAATAACGAAACAATCCAATTTGTATAAAATTTCTTTAACTTTGGATTACTTCGGCTATAAAATAGCTTAGTAATGACTATTAAATAAAAAAGACACCGCAATTAAATACGATGCCTTTTTATCTACTTTATGATATTTTTATTTTATAAAGTCGTATCTACCCATTTACCTTTGTTAAGAAATGTAATGGATAGCTTTATTCCATCATTAGTTATAAAAGAAATATTATCATCCAAAATATAACCGCTCTTCAATGTAAATACATAATTCAAAGTTAGCGTAGTTCCAGTTTTATTTATTGTATGTTTACAATCATGAGAATTAATAAATTTTTGAGTCTCGGTTGTTCCAAATTTAAAAAACCAAATTGAAGTAAACTTATGTGGAGAGTAAGTTGAATCTTTTGTAGGGTCAGTCATTCCCGCTCCCATACTGTTTATAGTTGTAGTCTTTAAATCAGAAGAGATTAATGCCTTACTAAAGTCGATTGTAAACGAATCGCTAAAATTATCATATGCAGCTGCGCTACGATTTTCAACCGTTTTGGTAGGAGTTGATGTTATCATAGTTTTTAACATATCCTTTGTTACAGACACAACTTTATATAAACTAACTGTAGATTTGTATGAAGCAGTTTTATTAGAAACCGTATCTGAAGTAGTAGTAAATTTAAATGTTATATCATATTTATAAGCCGTAGCGTCCTTCAAATCGCTTGCCGAATTAACTTTAGTCAAACCATCCGCCGATAAAGTCAATTCTTTTGAGCTTGGGGTAAGACTACTAAAATCCGCTGGCGTCAATTCTAACGAGCTGCTATTTCCAGTCGCTTTCGCTACGCTATCAATAGATACCGTGAAATTTCCCGCCTTTTCCAATTCGTAAGGACGAACTAAAAAAGATATACTTCCCGCAGAATGCACTTTTTGATTGGCTATATTTATTGTGATATTTCTTGTAGCCGAAGCGGTGAGTTTTCCTGGTGTTGAAGGCGGTGGTATGATATCGTTTGTATCGGGATTATACCAATAGTCGTCTCCCGTGTCTCCGCCTGTCGTTCCTTCATTACTACAGCTAATTGAAAATAGCAATGTTAATGATAATAATGTGATAAGAAATGTTTTGAAAGGATTGTTGCTTAAAGCGCGTAATTCACGCTTTGCTTTGCTTTGCTTTGCTTAAGGAATTTACACTATACATATTTTTACCTCTTTTTTATTAATTATTTTTAATAATAATAGCATGTTTTAATTTTTTGTCAATAGCTTAAATAAAAAAATTCGCTAAAAGCGGGCTTTAAATTTTTTTGTTTAATATACTGCAGGGCTTTTTGGCGTCTGCCCCCTGTAAGGGTAGGTATCATAAATCGTTCTCCTCGTCTAAATCAAAATCGTTATCGCCTTTAGCTCTTGCCATAAAAAAAGCGCTTGCCATAATTTCGGCTATTTTAGAAGAGTCCCAATTTAGAGAAAGTTTTTCTATTTCGTTTTTTATCTCGTCAAATGATTCGCATTTATCAAAAACTTTTTTTAAGGTTTCTACTATATCGTTTTCTATTTCGATATAATCGTTATCTATCGCCACATTTGACGCATTATTTAAAGCCGTATTCATAGTCGGGCGGTGGTTATAAATTATATTATTTAAATCAGCGTTAGCGTTATTATCGTAGATGACTCTGCCGCCGACAACCTCGTCATCTTCGGCAGGTTCGCTTAATCCTAATTTCGCTCTTATCTCGCTTGCTTTTACTTTTAAGCCTTTATCCGACAAATTAGCGACAGCGTTTATAATAAGCTCTATATTGTCTATGTCGGGCTTGAATAATTCTAATTTAGGATATGTCTCTAATTCTCCAAAATTAAACTTGCAGTAAGGAACTATTAATTGAGAGTTTAGAGTTTCCATTATTTGTCTAATATCCGACTTTGCAATATCTCCTCTTACTTCGTTATGAACTTGCGCTTGCGAATAGCTCGCTCCTTCTTCGCTCGTCATAGTTTGCCCTAATACTAATTTGCTTATTTCTTTGTTTACGAATTGGGCTAATTTTTCGTAAGTGTCTGAAGTCGATTGAGTAGTTTTGCTTTCTATAATTTCAAGTATAGCGGATTCGGGAATAACCGCTCCAAAATCCGAACCTATAGACGCGACCGCTCGTCTTAAAGTATTAATATCATCCTCTGTCGCTTTTGGCGAATATTTGCCTAATCGAAGCGGATAACCGAAGCGGTCGATAAAAGCAGCCCAAGAGGTTATATCGTAATATTTAAGCATAAAATAAAATAGGCAAGGGATAGCGAGTCCAGAGAGTATCTGCGCTCCGCTATGATTTTTCGGCTGATGTATAATAAATTTATTTTCGGGCAAATCGTATAATTCGGAAGTATAAGGGTCGATTAATTTTAATTTTTCGCCTAAATTATCGTATCTAAAAAATCCCGCATATCTAAACTTATATTCTCTTGGACGCCAAACATTATTTTTACTCTCCCAAATTATTTCGTTTACCGAAAAGCCTTTTGCTATAGCGTCAAGCATATCGAATATTAACGAATATATGCCCGCCGTTTCGTTTTTAACAATATCTCTTTCTACCGCTTTCGCTATTTCAAGGTTTTTTTCATCGTCTGAAGTCGCAATTACTTTTATATCCAAACTCGTCACGGCTAATTTTCGGGTATTCAAAACGCTTCTGTAATGAGTATCTTTAAGTTCAATATCGCTTGCAACCTCTAAATATTCTTTTGGAATATATCCGCATTTTATATCGTTTAATATGCTAGCCAAAACGGTAGGAGATAGATTTTGAAGCAATGAAAAATCTCCCCAAACCGAGCGATTAGAGTTAGGAACTGAATAAGCTATTTCGTTTTCAAGTATTTTATTTTTATTTGCGACTGAAAAAAATTTTTTAATTTTATCAATAACTGCCATGTTTACCTCCATTTATTTTTTATTTTAACCGCTTCATAAGTCATGGGTTGATATGCTTTTGACGATAATTCATTTATTGCGTATATTGCCATAACTTTAGCTATTAAACTGTCGCCATGTCTTTTATTCCCTATCTTTCCGACTCTCTCTCTTATTAGCGGTATTCCTTGATACATTTCGGCGGTTAAAAAATCGTCTATAATTAAATTATCTTTCGGTATATCGGTAGTTTTATCCTCTATTGCCGATTTTAGTTTAGGCATATTTTCGCTATACCATTTGCGAGAAAGCATTATTTGTAAAATAAGTCCTCTATATTCAAGAGATAGATTTTCCGCTATCATCTGTCCGTTTCCTCTGCTGTCGAAAGCTCCGCCCAAAAACTTTCCCTTCCCAGCAGACGCATTATTTAATTCGTTAAGACAAAGCAAAATAAATTGTTCTTGATTAGAAAAAGGAATATTTCTTAATTCGATAACGCATAGGGTAGCCGACGCAACATGCGGGCAGTCGCCTCTATTATTATCTATTATGCTTTCAAACCATAAAACCGTTAAATCTCCGCTTCTTCCAAAGTCCTCTCCCAATACCGTTTCGTTTTTAACATTCTGAAAAATATATTTAACTTGATTAAAATATTCCAATATTCTTTTATATCTTTCACTTTCGGATTTATAAATAAAGTCGTCTTTTTCTGAAAATCTAAAAACCTCAATGTCTTTATTTATTACGGTTTCAAGCAAAGAACGATTAAAATATTTTTCTCCGTTGCGAGAGGGAATACAATAAAGCTCTTCTTCGTAAGCGTCTCCGTAATCTTTTATCAAGTTTTTAAGCCATTTCTTTTCTGCAGTTTTATTCCAATCTACGCCAGATATTTTGCATATTCTTTTATAGAGTCCGTCTTTTATCGCTTCGTCTATATCCGTTGTTTGCAAATAATATAATAGTTAGTCTCAATCCAAATAAATATATAATAAAATACTTCTTACTTCTTTTAATTCCTAAAAAAATATTTTCTTTTATTTCGTCCGCTTTATGTTAGTTAATACTCTCAAATATTTTCAATACTCCCAACTTTTTATATTTAATAATTCTTTCATCGGTTAATTTCCTCATATAACAATCGAATAAAGCCCCGCCCAAATATGCTAAAGTCCTTTTTCCGTTAATTGAATAATTTGAAGTGTATATTACATTATCTAATTTTTCCAATACCGAAAATAAAAAATTGCAATAATCAAAAAATATATCTTTCCTCATAACGAATATATTATAAAAATATCGTCTCGTGGTTCCCATCTGTTCTAAAATACCATCTTTATATTTGGGATAATTTTCACAAATATATTTTAGCATTTTCTCATAATCTTCAATATTGACACCTGATATATTATTAATCCAATCTTCTCTGACGCTATATAAATATTGACATATTTTTTTTAATTTATTTATAATATGCAAGAAATAAATATTTAAGGAGTATTATTTATGGGTTTTTTGTTTATAGAGCCAGCCGATAATAACGAGACAACACATATATTTCCTGCTTATTATGGTAAGGACAAAGAACTTCACACATTTAATGATAGTGATTTTAACAATATGGAAGAAGTAGAAAATATTTATATAAATAGGGCAAAAATAAAAGATATAGATAGTGATAAAAACGAATCAATTTGCAATTTAATTACTATTAATGATATAGGTGAGGAAATTATTGATATTAATTATTGTAAAACAAGAATTGATGCTAGAAACTATGCGGCCAATAAACAAAATAGTGGTTATAATGTATGTGGTAATTGTGTAAGGCGTTTGTATAAAAATGAAGACGATAATTAATTATATCATAAGGATTAATAATAAATGCCGATAATTATTAAGAAAAAAGTGACGGCACGCCAGTATATAGCGTAACATTTCAGACAGTTATAGATTATTATAAAGAATAATTGGAAATTATATTATGGGTAATACTTTATTTTTAGAAGAAAAAAATACTTTTTAAGCTGATAACTTAGAAATATTTAAATCTAATATAAATGAAAGAAGTGAACCAAAAGTTTCTATAAAAATAAATCACAAGAAAACTCATAATAGAGCTTTAGGTTTGATATATAGAGGTATATATGTTAGCAAAGTTCCAGATGTTTATGTTTATAATAATTTATCTGAAATAATAGTTTCTAACGATTTAATAAAAACAATAACATCTAATGGTTTTAAAAAAAATAACTCTTGATAGTTCAAATAAATACGCTAAAAATAATAATAAAACTTTAAATATAATAACCCAAAAAGAAAGTTTAGAAAAATTAGAAGGCATTAAAAATCTTGGCTATGATTGGGACGGATACGGAGCAGAACCTATAAATCCAGAAATATATAATAACGCGTCTAAATTAATAGAAAAAGTTATTATGCCTCCAAGAGTATTTACAACTGCTAATGGAACTATTCAATTTGAATATCATAAAAAAAATAACGATGACGAATATTTAGAATTTGAAATATTCAATAATAATATTGAAGTATTATTTATGCGTAGCGATGATAACTATAAAGAATATACTTACAATATTAATGATATAAATAAAATTAATAATTTAATAAAGGAATTTTATTATGGCGTTAATTAATGAGCCTAATGAAATTTTATATAGAAAAATACACAGTAAACAATTTGAGGAATATTCTAAAAAAGTTTCTTCTTCAGCGTTCATAGATAGAAAAGGTTGCTCAGTTAATAAATTAGCGGGAAGAAATGAAAATGAGATTATTAACTATTATGAAAACAAATGGGAAATACCTTACAAAATGAAAGCCATTGTTAATATTACAGTTCAAGAATGTTTAGATATTTCCGTTTATCCTATAGATGATAATTCAAATAAACCCAATCATCATTTTCATACCGAAATTCATGATTCTGCATGTAAAATAGAAATTTCTAAAATCAAAGCAAGGTTATTAGCTAAAAAAGTTAAAATAGTAAAAATATATTATAGCTGAAATAGTATTTTAAGTATAATTTTTAGTATTTATCCTAACCCCAAAAATAGTTATTTCTCTATATTTATTAATTATATAAATTTGACATACATACGCCGCATACTTTTTTCTGTTATATACTGCTATTGACAACATATCTGTATTATAATTATCATAATAATATACACTAAAATCATCAAAACGATAATGATAGTATTTTTTTACTTTATTTGTTTCAACTGAAAAGCAATACTTTTTTAAGTTTTTAAAATTTAGTTGGCTTGCTGTTTCTCTGCACATTGATTTTTTATCCGTATTAAGTGCTATATCTATTTGGCAATTATCATGGTTTTTAATAATCTTAGCAACAAAAAGATGATATTCATTTCCCTCGCTATATATATTCTTTTGATATTAGAGCGTATCCCATAAAAACCCCCATAGCTTACTATTATATTTTTGGTTTAATATTATCAAGTTTATATATCTTTTAGTTTATCATATAGTTGGTTTCTTATTCCTTGTAAGCATTTAATTTCGTTATTATATACATCTATCTTATTTTTATTACTAGGTTTTGGGATACTTGATATAAGAACAATCTAAAAATTTAAAATATTCTATGACTATAATCATCACTTACAGTTGCTATACTAAAGCTCTCAATATCTATAATCGCATTATAGATTGCTTTTGTGAATGGATTATTTATTAATGCTCTTTCATTTGACATAATATAACTCCTTGTTAATTTTTTAAAATATATTTTTGTCAATAACTAAATTAAAAAATTTATTACTAAAATTATCTGTTGGTTTCTTAATTTACCATATATCATAAAAATTATTAAGACATACATTTTTCAATTCATTATTTATGATATTTTTTATAAAATTTTTTAATATATTATTATGTAAGGTATAAAATATAAATTTAGTTGGAGGTATTATTATAGGATATGACTTAAAAGAATTAATAAAAATTGGTCATAAAGAGATTGTAATAAACGCAGAAAATTATAAAAGTATATATGATATTAAAGAATTTGTTAAATTATGTGTTGAAAATAGTTGTATTTTAAGATTAAAAAATGCTAAATGTATTACACTATCTGATTTAAAAGAAATATCTAAAATTGGTAAAAAATATCTAGTAATTGATGTCTCATAATTATTTGCCTTTTATATAAAAATCGCTAGGCATAATCTCATTCTTAAATATAAAATAATTTTACTATATAGATTATAGCAATTAAAAAAAGTCAAATTTGCCTCACTATTTATAACCAACCGCTACTAAATGCCTCTACCACAATATATTTTAGATTTATCAAATCCTAATTTTTCAGCTTCATTAAAATCTTCTAAAGCTTCATCAATAGAATATTCTTGAGCATAACAAATTCCACGCATATAATATGTTTCACTTAATGTTGCATTACCGATTGAATTTGAAAATTTATCTATAATTTCATTGAAACAATTTATTGCTTTTTCATAATCTTTATTATTATACGCATATAATCCATCATAAAAATAATTTTTTTCTTTTGTCATAAAATGCATCTCTATATTGTTGAAATTGAAATAATATAAACCATACTATATATTATTTTTATAAAAAAGTCAAATTTTATAACCGTTATAATTACCAACCAATATTTTCTATATCCCCGCAAAAAGAAATATCCTTAAAATTAGTATCATATTTTATTTCTCTTGGTAAATATGGTTTTATTGTTGAAATATCTCCGTTATCATAAACTAATTTGCCTTCTATTATATTTTATTTTACTTGACATTTTTTATAAATATGATACATTATTTAAAAATAAAAATTAAGGAGTAAATTATGGCAAATGAATATAATGAAAATAAAGGAGAAAGTGCTAAAAAAATAGAAATTCTTAACAGCTTTTATTTAGGGTTGCAATATTTTAATAGCGGAGATTATAAAAATGCTATATTTTATTATACTCAAGCAATAAATTTAGATAATAATAATTTTGAAGCGTATTCTAATAGAGGATTTGCATATTATAATTTAAATGAATACGATAAAGCTATCAGCGATTATAATGAAGCTTTAAAAATTAAACCAGATGATTTTTTAACATATAATAATAGAGGTATGGTATATAACAGAAAAGGAGAACATGACAAAGCAATTGAAGATTATAATAAGGCTATTGAGATTAATCCTGATTTTGCATTAACATATAATAATATTGGGCTTTCATTTTATTTAAAAAAAGATTTTGACAAAGCTTTAGAATATATAAGAAAAGCTATAAATATAGATAATTATTTTGGCGAAGCATATAGCACAATGGCAATGATATATGATGAAAAAAAAGAGTATGATAAAGCTATGCTTAATTATAATAAGGCATTAGAATTTGTAAAAAAGAATTTAGATGGTATATATACTAATATAGCAACATTATATATGAAACAAGAAAATATTAATGAAGCTTTAGAATATTTAAATAAAGCTATAGAAATTAACCCGTATAATGTTGAAGCTAATGTTAATTTAGGGGAGATTTATATTAGGTCAGATTATGATAAGGCTTTGGAATATTATGAAAAAGCGGAAAGAAATTTAAATAATATTAATATTAAATCTAATACACATCAAATATATTATGGTATCGGATATATATCGTATCATAAAAAACTATATCTAAAAGCGTTGAATAACCTTATAAAATCTCATGAATTAGGTAATGAAAAAGCATTATCAATAATAGAAAAAATAGATATGCCAGAAGCCAAAGAGTATATTAAAAGCCATAAGAAATTATAAAAAATATATTAAAAATTATGCATTATTTTTATTTTTATAACCCTCCGCTACCAAATGCCACTTATCCACAGTTTTTATATCTATATCAACAAATCCATTCCTATTCAAATAAAAATACATAATCTCTTTATTATAACCAGATTTATGAACATCCCAATATTTAGTTCTTATATCTTTATTATCAATATCGCATTCTCTTTGCCAACCATACAATCCAGCTACTCCATGTGAAAAATTCGACCATTTATTATTAAAATTTTCTTCGTCAAATATCGCATTTTTAAACTGCTCTATATGAAAATCTAAATCGGGACAAATTATATGCAATTTTCCGCCTATTTTTAATGCTTTATGCCAATCTTTTAAGGTTTCATTAAATTCCGCATAAGTCAAATGTTCAACCATATGCCTTGAATATATTTCATTAACATTTTTGCAATATTTAGATAATTCCCAAGCCTTGCAAATAATTTTAGCGGTTTTTGTCTTTCGGACATCGCAACCAACATAACCATCTTTATAATCATCTCCACAACCCATATAAATTTTATCAATAACTTTTTTATTCTTAAAAAACATAATTACTCCTTAACAACTTTCAAAATATAAACCATAAACTGCCCGTTATAATCTTTTATAAGTTTCATTTTATCCTCGCTTAAAGCTCTTATAATTAAAGTCTTTCAAAATTTACTTGAAAGCGATTTTATAGTATTAATATTTATCTTAATTATTCTTGACAAATAATAATTTTATGGTATAATATGATTGTGGAAAATAGAAATAATAATAAAAGTGAAGTAAAAAAACTAAACGATTTCTTTATTCGTTACTTTTTCGGGTTGCGAGGAGACGAAGATTTATTATTGAGTTTTATAAATGCCATAATGATTGACTCGAACTTTGCAACTTTCAAATCTGTAGAAATTATAAATCCATTCAATCTCTCCGAAAAAGCGGGAAATAAAGAAAGCATAGTCGATTTGAAAGCGGTTACAGAAGATGGAACAATCGTTATAATCGAAATTCAAACTTATTCGACTAAAAACTTTTTTGAACGCACTTTATATTATTGGAGTAAAAATTATTCTAATGTTTTGAAAAAAGGAGAAGATTATCCCGAATTAAAACCCGTAATTAGCATTAATTTAATTGACGATATTTTATTTGATAAAACCGATAATAAAATGCATACTTGCTATTTATTAAAAGAAAAAAATAGTAATAAAATATTAACCGACCATATTCAATTGCATTACATAGAAATTCCAAAATTTGATAAAAACGCCGACATGGCTGAAAGCCCGCCTGTGGCGAAAAAAGAATTAAAAAATTGGATTTTATTTTTAAAATCAAACAAGGAGGAAGATATGTCTCAATTATTAAAAGAGGATACAATTTTTGAAAAGGCAATGAAAAAATATAATTATTTTACGGATAATGAAGATTTGCTAAACGAATACGATAGAAGGGAAGCTTACTTGGTTTATCAAGCAAGCTTAATGAGAGGCTCAAAAGAAGAAGGACGAGAAGAAGAAAAATATTCAATAGCCAAAAATCTAAAAAAATCAGGTTTAGACATAAAATTTATTAGCGAAAACACAGGATTACCTATTGACGAAATCGAAAGACTCTAAAATCGTTATAATATTTTTTACTTAAATCATAATTAATATTATATAAATTATTTTGCGTTTTTTCCAAATAATTTTTTATTATTATAAATAATCCAATTATACTTTGACAAATAAGTAATTTTTTGTTATAATATAATTATGAAAAAAAATAAAGATAATATTGAAGTAAAAACATTGAGCGACTTATTCGCCCGATTTTTATTAGGTAAAAATGGGAACGAAGATTTATTAGAAAATTTAGTCAACGCAACTTTGAAAGATTTTAATTTTGAAGAAGTTAAAGATTTAGAAATTATCGACCCTTTCAATCTTTCGGAAAACATAGATTTAAAAGAATCGATTATCGATGTAAAGGCTAAAACTAAAGACAATAAAACTGTGATTATAGAATTTCAATTAAACGGGAATATGGATTTTGTCAGCAGAGTTTTTTATTATATTTCAAAAAATGTAGTTAATGAATTGAAAGAGGGAGAAGATTACCTAAAAATCCAAAAAATTATAAGTATAAATTTACTTGACTTTAATTTAGACTTTAAAGATGCTGGCAAACCACACAGATGTTTTAAATTAATCGACACGAAAAACCAAAATATTAGTTTAGATTATATTCAAATGCATATAATTGAAGTTCAAAGATTTATCAACATTTTAGAAAATTCAACCGTTGAAGAATTAAAGAGAAATAAATTACTAACTTGGATGAAATTTTTTACAAGCAAAGATTTAAGATTAATAGAAAATGAACTTAAGGAGGCAAACCCGATTATGACAAAGGCAATAGAAGAATATAAACGATTTACTTCGGACGATAAACTTATGCGAGCTTATGCGGCAAGGGACGCATTTTTAGTAGGGCAAAAAATGATGCTTAATAGAGAACGAGAAGAAGGAATAGAAGAAGGGAAAAAATTAACTGCTAAAAATCTAAAAAAATCAGGTTTAGACATAAAATTTATTAGCGAAAACACGGGATTACCTATTGACGAAATCGAAAGACTCTAAAATCATTATAATATTTTTAAGTTAAATCATAATTAATATAATATAAATTGCTTTGCGTTTCTTTCAAATAATTTTTTATTTCATTAAAATAATTAAGTGTTAAATCAATACTTTCGTCTAATGCATATTCGTATATTTTAGAATTGTTTATATCTTTAATTATATTACCCGAATATTTTTGTGGCGGATATTTAAAATATTAAAATTTATTAGAATGCAGATATCCCATTGTTATAACTTTTCTTTTCATTAAATTAGTCCAATAGTAATTTTCATTTTTGCTCTGTCAATATTTTTGAAAATAAAAAACTTACAATAATGGATATAATATTAATTTCTATAGAATTTGGTATTGTTTTGTATTAAAAGTATTTATAAATTTATTAATTTTATAAATATAAAATAGGTTGATTTAAATTATATTTTTTGTTATACTATAAATATGTAAACAATTTTTTAAGGAGATAAATTATGGTAGGGTTTTTAGTAGAATATACTATCCACGATGATGACAATGGAAGTATTAGAGATATTGTTGAAAGTATTCTTACTTTACGAAATTACTATTATCAAGGAACTACTTTGTATTATATGGAAAATAGAAGTGTGGGAATAAAGATACTGAAGAATTATAATATAGATAATATTTGTAATAATGAAAAAAAAAGAATTGTTAAAATTGATAAAAAATAAAGCCATTAATGACTATAAAATTTATGATATAAATAATTATATAGAAATTCAAGTTTTTGCTGTAGCTGGTGGAAGTGATTAAAATATTACTTCCTTTCGTATCATATACAAAAACTGCATTATTATAAAATTGCATAATATATTTTACTATTAATTAATCTCCTCAATCTTATAACTCTGCATAACATTTAATTACCAACCAATCTTCCACATCCTACTGCCTCAATAAATAGGCCTCAATACTTTTCGTTGAAACTTTCCAAACTATTCCATCTTTTATATTCTTCATATCGCAATATTTACAAAAAGGTATCAGTTTTGCCAAAATAGCTATAGTTTTTAAATTTGAAATTTTTTAAGTTATTTTATATAATTACATATATTAAATATTTATTGAATAATAAAAAATATATAAATTCAAAAATAAATAATTAAGATAGGTTCATTTATGTTAGCAAGTAAATTATTAGAAATAAAATTAAAATCTTTTATAGAGAATACTATAGATTTAAACAAAAATGATGTTAAAAAAGCATGCAAAAGTAGGGATAATTTAATAAGCAATATAATCGAAATATTAAATAAAAATCTGTTTTTTAATGTTTATGAAGAACAAAATTTAAACTATGGCTCATTTGAAAATGGAACAAAAATATTAGAATTAGATGATATAGATATAATGATATGTATTAAGGCAAACTATAGAACTTATGGATATTATGAATCTAATAGATTTATAAGAATAATCGGAAATATGTATGATGAAGAATGTTTGGAAGACAATACAAAATTCTTAAATTCTACTAAATTGTTAAATCTTTTAAAAAATGAGCTTGCTAAAATAGATGATTATGAAAAAGCCGATATACATAAAAATAAAGAGGCGGTAACACTAAAATTAAAATCTTATAAATGGAATTTTGATATAGTTCCTTGTTTTTTTACAGCACCAGAATATAATAATTATAATAAACAATATTATTTAATACCAGATGGAGAAGGTAATTGGAAAAAAAGCGACCCGAGAATAGATAAAGAGAATATAGATAAACTAAATGAAACACAATTAAATATTATAAAATTAATAAAATATTGGAATAAAAAGAAGAAAATAACAACAATGAAATCATATGTTTTAGAATGCATGTTATTAGAATATTTTAATGAGATAAAAAATGATATTTCTATTTATTATATGTTTAAAAATGCACTGAAATATATATCTAAAAATATTTGTAAACCTATAGATGACCCTAAAGATATACAAGAAGATTTAAACGAATTAAATAAAGAAGAGCGTATTAATATAAGACAAAAAGCCGAAGAAGATTATAATAAATGTAATTACGCTATAAATCTATTAAAAAATAAGAATTATAAAGGAGCTTTTAATAAATTTAGCGAGGTATTAAATGATTTCAACGGTTGACGAATTGGATAATAATCAAAATAGAGAAGAAAACATAGAACTGTTGGCGGCTCAAAGGGTTTTATATAATGAAGCCAGAATATATGAATTACTAATATTTATTTTGACTATAGTAATACCAACATTAATTTTATTTATAAAAATATTTTTTGAAAATAATAACTTATTTAAAGAAGTTAGTAATATAATTCCTATTATCACTATGCTTATTTATATATTAATATATGATAAAAATAAGGATATAAAAAATAAAGCGGCGTATATACAACAATTATTTGATTCTAAAGTTTACGATATTAATTTTGGTATAAAAATGGAAGATATTGAAAATTCTTACACCATATTTGAAAAATCTAAAAAAATACTTAATAGTGAAAAAGAAAAAAATAAACTACATAATTGGTATCATATTGATATAAGATGTAGTAAATTATCTTCCTTTAAGCTAATTTTAAGTTGTCAAATAATAAATATATTTTGGAGTAAAGAATTAAAACAAAAATATATGCAAATTATAGTTAGTGCTTTTGCAGATGGAACATTTAGTAAAAAAAGTGATTCATTAATAACAGTTAATTCACAGACATTAAAAACAACAGCATATTCTTGTGAATTAAATAATTTACAAGTTCAAAATTTAGTAATTAAATTATTAAGTGAATTAGAAAATGATGAAATTATTTTGAGTAAAGTTGGTAATTTGATGAATGATACAAAGAAATATGAAAACTATTTTAATAATCTTTTAAGACAAGCAGAAGATACTGAATTTTCAAATTTAAAAGTTACAATATATAAACAAAATAAGAGTATAGTTAGAACATCAATAAATTTAGGAACGGACTCAATTATTATTGAAACATCTAATAGTGATGGAAAAGATATATTAAAAATACAACATGAGACATTAAATAGTGAAAAAGAAATAAATCAACAATTAGTGTTAAATAAACAAACAACAGATGCAAAAGAAACATATACATTGAATTTAGAAATTGTTAATGGAGATGATAAATATTCAGTAGAAGCAACATTGGAAAGTGACTATAAAACAACAGATTTGAATTTAGATTTTTATAAAGGAATTGTAAATATAAATGTTATTGCTAAGAATACAATAACAGATAATGTAGAACAAAAAATGGAATTAGGATCTTCTAATAATGTTGTATTAAACAATTTAAGTTCTGAACTTTTAGGAAAAGTTGTGGATAAAATGAAAACAGCATATACAGATACTTTATTAAAAAGATATAATTTATTAGTAAAAAAATTAAAATCTGAAGATTTAATG
>ENA-ORSC01000519-ORSC01000519.1-human-gut-metagenome-genome-assembly--contig:-NODE-519-length-30249-cov-51.149533_pt1 | contig 30249 bp, 33 predicted proteins | sample MGYA00242178_ERZ509140 | MGnify/ENA primary metagenome ERZ509140 (study PRJEB26280, sample SAMEA2338681) | human gut metagenome | biome: human gut; feature: human-associated habitat; material: faeces... | reverse complement strand
GAGGTTCGTTACTGTCAGTCAGAACTGAAATTACATCAACTATGGAAAAATACCATTCTTCTTCCGACTCATTCCACGCAGTACGAATCTTTTTATCTTCAAAAATTTGTATCTTATTTTCTTCGCTCATATATATTCACCCACTTCTAAGCTGAAAATATTATAGCAGAATAAATTTGTAAATTCAATCTATTAGGCTTTATAGAGATAAGAATTGTTCATAATTAAGGTCGAATATAATCTCTAATTCATAACCTCGTGATACTTTCACTTCTCTTATGAGCTGGCAGGCTATCATTTTCTTCTGCTCCATTGTTGAGTTGTCAAATTCATCTGCCCATGTTCTGAATTGTGAATAATAAAAATCAAGCCTGCCCATCGCATTTTGCTGATTGGCAAGCTTGTACTTTATATCACTTAATTCAATTTCTTTTTTATGGAGCAAATCGTTTGTATTATCAATAGAGGTTGATAAAATATCGGGAGTGAAGCGACTTTCGCCGAGGAGTGATCGTCCTATTTCGGCAGATAATTCAACTACCTGCCTTTTCAGCTTTTCAATTTCTTTCTCAAGCTTTGTCTGCTTCCTCCTATGCTCCGATATTTCGGATTTGTAGCGTTTTTCCAGTGCTATATCTTTTGGCGTTGATTTGATTTTGGCGAGATAATCCCTCAGCGTTGCAAGCACGGCACCGTCAAGTCTGTGTGCCACATAAGCCGACTGTCCGTCACATGCACCTCTTTTCATTGCTTTGTTCGTACAGATATACCTCTGTCTGCGAACTCTGTACTGACTGCCGTCTGCCCTGTCGTATCGGTCGATATAGCTTGTTGATACCATCTTCTGACCACAGTGGGCACAGTATATATTTCCCGACAGCAATGTACTGCCTTTTGTTGTTCTTGCTATCTGTTGCTTTTCCTCATTCTTTGATGAGCGTTGTTTCAGTATAAACTGTGCTTGGTCAAAGATATTTTCATCAATGATATGAAGTCTTTCAATATACGGTGATTCAACACCGCCTGACACAAGATAACCGCAGTACAGCCTGTTCTTAAGAATACGATTAACCGTATTACATTGAAATTTGCTGTTATTATGGGTTCTGATGCCGTGACTGTTCAGAAAGTCAGCCATGCGATATGAGCCGTAACCCTCTTTAACTGTCATCTCGAATATCTTCTTGACTATCGGAGCTTCATCATCGTCAATGACTATGTCCATAAGCTCTTTTCCCTTTTTATTGATTTCACCGCTTTTGATAAGTTTGTAGCCGAATGGTGCAACACCTCCGGTAAATTTGCCGTCTAACGTCATTTGGTTAAGGCGAGTTTTAACACGTGCTGACGTTTTCTGACTCTCACCGTTGGCTTGCCAAAATCGTATGTAATTCATAAGCTTGTCCACATGATTATCCATACGCTGTTCGCCCTCGTTAACGCTCCACACCTCTATGCCGTGCTTGATAAACCATTCGACGACAAATGGGGTTTCATCATCAATTCTGCCTATTCTGTCGAACATAAAGACAAGGAGTACATCAAATTCTTTCTTTTCTGCGGCGGCTTTCAAATCCTGAATAGCATCTCGGTCGCTTGCCGAAACCTTAAATCCCGACACGCCCTTTTCCTGAAATTCTTTCAGAATTGTCCAGCCATTGCGCTCTGCAAATTCTCTGCACGAGGTTTTCTGCATTGGAATATCATCTTTATCAACCTGACCTTTGGTTGATACTCTGTACAAGCAATATACTCTTTTCATTTCATCACCCTTTCATACGATTTTTACAAACCAACAATACTACATAATTTTTATAATATCCAGCGAAATCTGAAAATAAACTTAAAGAAATTCAGCATCCAATCTGAGCTTTCATTCTGTTCTGTGTTCTGAATCAATGTTATTTTCATTTATATAGTTTTCGTTCAAATTATCACCTGTTCCTTATGTTTTGTCATCTATATTATCTTTCATCTGCTCATCAGCTTTTGCCGCTGCATTGCACAGGCACATAACGCAAACGCCGATAAAAGCACCGACAAATAGACCAATCATAAATCCTATCATTTCAACACCTCGTTTCATTAATAATTTCATTTACAACACGACAGCAGAAAACAAAATGCTTTCTGTTGTCGGTGTAATATCAATCGTTTGTGGATAGCTCTAATTTTCACGCTATCCTGTTGTCGCTATTTATCCTTGATACCCTGCTACAAGGAACACATCAGACGGCTTTGCATACAGCCTCATTGGAATTTCACCACCGTGGGGATCTCCCACAGCCGCCATCTTTGGTTGCGACGGTTCTATCACGCTCGACTTTTGACTTGACGGAAGTATCATTATCCCCTCTGCCTATCATCGCCGTCATTGAATTTACCTTTCAATGTCTGAGTCCTGAAGATATTATAAAATATGTTCGCTCATGAGGCTTGTCCGTTCTGAACAGCAGAAGGAATGTATCTGATGTGCTGATATTTAATTTTCAAAGAACAATACCTGTTCTCTGAAAAAGAAAACAGGTAAAAGAGAAATAATCCCTTTCACCTGTTTCCTCACTTAAAAGCTAAAACACACCCCTAATTTATAATTTTTTTAAAATATTTTTGATTTTTTCTACTGCACGATACACCGATCTTTGCACACATTGATAAGTACAGCCTTCTTCAAGTGCTATTTCGTCAAAAGTTTTTTCTTCAAAATAATACTTGTTCAGTCTGCGTTTCTGCACCTCGGGTAATTTGCTTATTGCCATATGCAAATTTTCTGTAATCTGAACATTTTCAAAGTATTCTTCTAACGACCATTCCCTTGAATCTTTCTTTTTATGCAAAGTATGTTCATATACTTCGGAGTGTTCCAAATGTCTGTCGTACTCATTCATTTGGGAAATATCTTCAAGTTCAAATATATTGAAAGTTTCAAATACGCTCTTTGAAACTTCAACCATTTGAATGCGGTTATTAACATCAACGAAATAAACATAGTATCTTCCTTTTTCTGAGCATAAAGTATAAGGATTATACTTGTCTTTTCTTCTCTTAGGACGTTTGTCCATTAATTTTTCCTCCAAACAATCTGAATCTTTTAGTAATTCAGGTTATTTGGAGGGCCTCTGTTTCTATATTTCATCATGCCCTTCCAATTTCATGTAAAAAGGGCATAAAAATACCGACAAGTATAGAAAGCTATTACTTGTCGGTATTCTATCACACGCTATTAAATGTCTTTATCCTTCTTGCTATCACAAAATTCATTAATTATATAGTTATTAACATAAAACTTGCTTTTGACCCCTATTTCTTTTCTTATATTACGGAAGCACTTCTCAGTTTTCACTCGTATATTATCATAAGCAGTTACAGAATTTGAACATTCCTGACAAACTTCAACAATATCCCAAATTAAACTTATCGAAATTGTATTTGCAAGTTCAGAATAATTGTCTTTCAAAAAATCTTTTAAAGGACTTACAACATTTAAGGATTTTTCAGCTTTAATGTTACTGTTTGTATTCTCTTTATGAATAGAACTTTCATTTACTAATAATTCAACTAATATATTGCTAAGCTTTGCATATAAAGCTTTATTTTCCTCAAAAAGCGTTTTTCTTAGCTCATCCTCTGTTTTTCGTTTATCAGTTATATAATTAATAAATATTGGGACAACAACTACGGAAAGAATTCCACCTACTATTGATGCAATCCAAACTCTAACATCCTCAGGGCTTTGCCAAAATACAATTGCTGTCGGCACAATAATCATAAGTAAGGCTAATACAATCATAGCTATGTAACTCAATATCAATACTTCATTAAATAAACTGAAAATAATATTAAAAATTTTCCTTAGTTTAGGATTTTTACTTTTTATCTTATTTATTCGGTTAATCATACTTATATTCTCCAATACTATAATTTTAAATTCACTTTATTTTTTAGTTTTAATTCTATAGTCTAACAAAAAGTAACATATAACAAAATTCCAGCTAATCAAAAATATTATTGTCAGCCACAGTGACGCTGTAAATGTTCTAGAGAACAGATTTACAAGCATTGGATTTCCTGTTAGGCTTTGTGAGTTTAGTGTTTGTGCATTATCGACAAGCACATTCAGGTAATTTGAAAGGTCAAAAATGTTATCATTCGGTATATATTTTGAGGGGATAAAAATGCTGAAATCACAAATATTAAACACAATCAAAAGAACGGCAGGTATTCCTGCAAAAACAAGCACAAGTGCAACATATTTTAGCGGAATATTTTTTAGCGATTTCAGAAAGTAGTTTAATTTGAGATTTTCTTTTATCTCCTCAAAAAATTTTTTGCTGAACCTATACCACAACTTCAATGCAATAATGCTAAATCCGATAAATATTGCAAGGTATAAAATATGTTCAAATGACGAGAGCGTTTGGTTTTTATCATTCAGATTAACCGAATAATACTGTGGCAAATCCATTTGCTCAACAATTGCTCCCGTATATACCGAATTATCGTAAACAATCATATCAACCGTTCTGTCGCCATAATTTTCGGCTGTTGTATATGGAACATACACTCTCTGTTTGTCATCAGCAGAAAACTTATTTATTAAACTTTCGTGTTCGCATATCACACCGCAAATTGTATATTGATTTCCGTCAATGCAAATCTTTTTACCGACTGCATCTGTTGTAAAAAACAGTTTGAGAGCAAGAGAACTTCCGATTATTGCAACCTTATCTCTGTTATCTATGTTTTTGGACGAAATATTTTCGCCGTTAATTTCGGTCTTATAATCCGAAAACCAGTTTTCATTCACAAGTACCGTAGTTACGGTTTCTTCCTTAACTTTTGTTTCTTTACCCTCGGAACAAAAAGCTATGCCTTTGTCAGTAATCCGTTCAAACAGCTTTTCAAGTTCAGAAACCGTTTTTGGAGCAGTTTCGGAATTTTTATCATAAGTTAATTGAGTAACATCAGGTAATTGCCATTTTGCATTTTCAATAATTATAATATTCGCAATAAAAACGCTCACAGTCAGCAACAGCAGTAACAGAAACGAAACAATTTTTCTTTTGCTCACACTGTTTCCTCCTCAATATAAACACTTGAACCGTTTTCTATACTCTTGGTTGTTTTATATACAACTTGACTGTCGCCAAAAAGTGAGTCCGATGTCACCTCGCAATACAGCTCGTCACTGTTACATATATCCACCGAAACCTCTTCAACTGTAGCATCACCGTTTTCGGTTTTATTTATAACAAATACTATTCCCGTATTGCCTGCCCCATCCACCGATGAAACAGGCAAAAGATAATGCGTTTTCATATCATTTGAACCTGCGGTATCGTCAATTACACCTGTTTGAACCGAAACCACTTTGATCTTTGGAAGAAGCATATTATTGATTGTTTTTGAAAAATATGTAAGTAATGCAATCACAATAAAAAATACAATTGAAAATTTCAACACTACGCTCTTTAGCTTATCTTTTTTCATAAAAGCCTCTCTCCTATCCTTTATCAGTTCCGACAAACGGCGAATCAATATCCCTGTGTCCGTAAAGATAAATAAGCAATGCAGGAATCATAAATATAACTCCGCAGGCAAATATTATGCCGTAATCCGAACTTCCGACATCAGTAAGCGTTACGGAAAGCGGATACATACCCTCATTATCAAAATAAATCAGCGGTTGTTCAACTACATTCCAATTATCAATAAAGCAGAGCAACGCAAGTGTTATGAGTCCGCCCTTAATCTGCGGAAGAATAATATTAGTAAATATTTTCAAATATGACGCACCGTCAACTCTTGCCGCCTCAATTGCGGAATCGGGAATGTATTTTATACTTTGCCTCAAAAGACAAATTCCGAATGCAGAAAAAGTTCCGGGTAAAATTACCGCAAGAAAATTATTCAGCAAATTCATATTTTCAAGAATCATATAATCAGGCACAAGTGTTACCTGCAACGGCAAAATGAGCAAAATTATGTATATGAAAAACAGCTTGTCCCTGAACGGGAATTTCAATTTTGCAAAAGCAAAAGCCGCCAATGATGATACTGCAACCTGACCGATTACTGTCGGAAAAGTACAAATAACCGAATTCCAGAACTTTAACAAATACTCTGGTTTTCTGAAAAGAGCCTGATAAAACTGCTCCAAAGTTGCCATATTCGGAATCATATTAAGTTCTTTATATTTTCCGTCAGAAAAATTGAGCATCTCACTTACCTGTGAACCTGTCATAAATGAACAAGCAAGCATATAAATGACAGGAAACAAAAACAGCACAGTTACAGCAATCAGCAAAATATATTTTAGTATTTTCATAACCGTATCTTTCATAACAAACCTCTCAAGAATAGCTGTGTTTCCTTTCAAAGCAGAAGAAAATAAACAGCACAATAATTATAAACAGCGATAAGACAATTGATGCCGCCGACAATCTTGGATAGTTGAGATTGTAATAATTGTTGTTGATGAAATTCTGCAAAAAATACACATTGGTGTTTGGATAATCGCCAAACAAAGCAAATACCTCACGGAAAATTTTAAATGAATAAATAAGCTCCATTAGAAAAACAAAAAATGTAGTTGGCGCAATCATAGGTATAGTAATTTTAGTTACAAGCTGATGAGCTTTTGCACCGTCAAGCCTTGCGCTTTCGTAGAGAGATTGAGAAACATTGGCAATGCCTGCCGTAAAAAGAATCACACAAAATCCGCAGTACTTCCACACATAAATAAAAACGATCATCACCATAGACCATTCCGAATTAAAAAATTCAACAGTACTAAATCCAAGTAAATTAAGTAATCCGTTGATTGCACCGTAATCATCAAAAACTAATTGCCACACGCAAATCAGAGATGCAATCGGAACTACAACAGGAATAAGCAATGCACTTCTGAAAAAGGAAGATATTTTATTAAAAGAATTAAGAAACAACGCTATCAAAAACGAAATCACCATTAACAACGGTATCGCCGTAACTGTAAATATACCCGTATTTTTAAGTGCAAGCAAAAATGTGTTGTTTTTAAAAAGCTGTATGTAATTTTCTATGCCCACAAAAGTATCGCCGACATACAGGCTTTTGGTAAAACAAATTATGTACGGCACAATATAAAACACCGCTATGCCTAAAAAAGACGGTAATATAAACAGGCATGCTGCTATATGCTCTTTTTGTTTCCTTGTTAATTTAGATTTTCTCATAATTTATTCCTATTCAGTCAAATAAATTTCCGTTGCCGCTGTGAGTTGACGTATAAACTTTTCCTTTGAAATATCCCCGTTTAAGTAATCGTTCACAATATCTCCGATAACCGAGGAGTTGTAATAAGTATTTTCAAATTCCAGATAATCATATAAAGTACAACTGCTTATACTGTTAATCATATCTAAATATTCATTAAAAAACTTAGTTTTTATTTCATCTGAATATTCTTCCTCAGATTTCTCATACTCTCCATCATCATTAATATCATATACACGTTTTGACGTATAGTCAATTACATATTCAAAAGCAGCTTTATTTACAGGCAGTGCCCTTACCACTATTGATGGTGATGAGCTGCTTTCACTCCATAATTTTTGAATATCATAACTTAAAACATATTGAATAAAAGCCAATGCTTTTTCTTTGTTATTTGAATTATTATTCAATGCAATACCACATTGAACAAATGCTGATACTGCATTCGCCTTTTTATTGTAGTTTGGAATAATAACCGGCGTGCTGTTATTATTATAAATATAAAAATAAGAATTTAGCGTACTCATCATAGAACCGTCGAAAGATAATTGTGAAGTACGAAACAAATAATTACCTGTTATATCCCATGTAGTTCCTTCTTTTCTTGAATTATCATTCCTAATCATTTTTCCAATATAATCTAAGCTCTCGGTAAATTCATCGCTTGAAAATTCTGTAGTTTTATTATAAAAATCCACATATTCATTAACATAGGAAAGGAAGAACTTATATGTTTCATCTTTATTTCCAAAAAGCGCATAACTATGGTCTTTGTCAGATAACCGTATCTCTAACTCTTTAAATGAAAAGTTAGTATTTTCCAGATTATATTTATCTAATATTTCCTGAGTTGTTATAAGTATATTGGGGCAATAAGCTATAGGTATAATATATCGCTTTCCATTGTAAATTCCGCAATCCATTATTGTTGAATTATAGTCATCAAAATCTATATCGGATTTGTATAATTCCGCAAGCTCATCTATATCCGCAAATGAACCGTTATCAATCAGCTTTTCAAAAGGTAATTTTTGATTCAATGAAATTATGTCGGGTCCTTTCCCCGCCATTATCTCCGTTGATATTTTTGTAAGCATAGTATCTTCCGAATCAAATTCCACAATTTCAATTTGATATGACTCATCAAGGTTTTTAAGACAATAATTATTATATTTTTGTATCAATTCTACACAAACCGAATCTTCATTGTTTATGGTATAATATTTTAATTTTTGACCATCTTCATTATTCTTTGAACAGGATGCAAAACATAATAATATTGCCAGCAATAAAAATATTGATGTCAATTTAATATACAACTGATATTTCACCTCCTCTACTAGTTATTCTTATCTCCGTATGAATAACATATAGAAAAACCTATAAGCGTTATTAGTTATTTCTATCTTAACAAATAACTATACAAGAAACATCTCTTGTAAATTCATATATTGGTAAACTCATTACATCTGCATTACCTAATGCAAAAACTTTGAAAATAACATTACCATCATTAATACTTACTATATGTAAAAAATCAAGTGCATTTGATTGTGTATTGTTAATTATAGCAATTGCAGGTGTTTTCATATCTTTTCCATTGTATATTTTGTATAAAGATATGTTGTCATCAAATTTCTTAAGATAGTTTAATATACCTTCTACTATATTGTCATATTTCGCAATATAATTGTTCACTTCAGAATAATTAACAATTACATTTCTTGCATTTAAAAAGCTCATGACAGCCCACACTGCCGGAGGTGTATTTTCATAACTATTAATTTCAAAAGCAAAATCAATAAGTTTGCTATACACCACGCTAGATTTGTTTTTTATCTTATTAACAAACGACATGCTTAGCTTGTTTAACTCAAGCTTTATTTTGCACATTTTATCAATTGGATTATAAAAATCACTATTTTTCAGATATGCATTTACATAACATTCTCCACCGCAAACGCTTTTAATCTCGCAACTTTTACACTGCGTTACACTTTCAATAGTAACACATTCAAATTTTGACTGCCTTTCTTTATTTATACCGCTATATATACTACCAATCCTATAATCATTGTTTCCATACATAACGCTGCAAGCAAAAATATCTCCTGCATTATTAACCGTTATTCTACTTTTGCCAGCATCATATCTGTAAATTTTATATGTGCTTTTTTTAGTCATGATACACCTTAGTCTATTCCGTTAAATAAAATTCTGTTGCAGCTGAAAGCTGACGAATAAATTTCTCCTTGGAAATGTCTCCGTTTAAATATTTATCGACAATATCACCTATAACCGTAGAATTGTAATAAGTGTCGGACAAATCATAAAAACTATATAAACTGCACTCAGTTATATTGTCAATCATATAGCCGTAATCATTTAAAGCAGTGGTAAACGCTTTCTCGAAGATTGCTTCTTCGTTACTGTCGATGTTTCCGTCTTCGTCAAAATCAATCGCCTGTTCTGCTGAACCGATCGAGTTTTTCAAAGTGCTGTTGTTAACAGCCAGAGCACAATATTCTGTATTCCAATTTGTTTGAATGCTCTCAGATAAGCAATACTCTATAAAAGGTAACAGCTTTTCTTTATGCTTACAATTGGAATTGAACGCAATGCCAAAATCAACAGATGCAGAAATTATATTTTGACTTTGACTGAAATTGTTTACAAGCACCGGAGTAGAGCTATAATAATACAAATACGCATAGGTTCTGACCATAAGTTCAAATGACGAAAATTGCTTATAAAAAAACAGAATCACCTTTACTTATATTTTCATATAAAAAATAATAAATATTTTCATCGGTAGTGTCGTTGTTAATTAAATCATAAATATAGTCTAAGCTTTCTGAAAAATCTTTAGTATCAAATTCAATTTCACTGCTGTTATAGTCAAAAAATTGAGCTAAAAATGAATAAAAGAAATTCAAGTTATCCTCCGTGCTTCCAAAAAGAGAATAGCTTCCTCCGCTTTGCGAAAGAGCATCGTTTAATGCTTCGTACGAAAAGTCAGTTGAGACTAAATTGTACTTACCCAGCGTTTCCTCTGTCGATATAAAAGCATCTATAGAATATGCCAAAGGTACAAAATAGCGTTTTCCATTAATCACTCCCGATTCCATTACTTTTGCGTTATAATCGTCAAAGTTAATCTCGGAATAATATGTATTTATAAGCTCATCGACATCTAAAAGAGTGCTATTAGCCGCCATTTTTTCAAAAGGAAGCTTTTGACTTAGTGAAAAAATATCAGGTCCGCCACCCGACATAACCTCTGTTGAGATTTTAATATTCATTTCTTCCTGAGATTCAAATTCCACGATTTCAATTTGATAGGACTCATCGTGATGCTTTGTACAATATTTATTGTACCTTTCAATAATATCGCAAATAGCATCCTCATAGTATGCACAATATGTAAGCTTTGAGGAATTGCTTGAAGCTGTGCTTTCACCACATCCGCTGAAAGCAAACACAGTAATAATAAATTGTAATGTTAAAATTATCGCAATTTTATTTTTCATAATGATTCACCTTGTGATTATATATATCTTAACATAATTCTAAATTATTAATCTGTAGTTTATCTGAATTTTTATTAATTCAGGTAGATTGGAGGACTTCTGTTTTTAAAAAACATAACTGCCCTTTTCTGCTTTTAACGCAAAAGAGGCAAAAAATAATGCCGACAGGTAATAGCATTAAAAGCTATAACTTGTCGGCATTTATATTCTTATTTTTAATTACGAACAATTATCCTCAATAATATTTCCGTCCTTTATCTCAATAACGCGTTGACATTTATTTGCTATATCTAAATTGTGTGTTACTATAATTATGGTAATTCCATTCCTGTTTAAATCAAAGAGCATTTTCACTATTTCTTCCGATGTTTTACTGTCCAATGAGCCTGTAGGTTCATCGGCAAATATGTATTCTGGGCTTGTAACCAAAGCACGCGATATAGCTACCCTCTGTTTTTGACCGCCGGAAAGCTGTGATACTTTTTTAGATTTCAATGATGCAATTCCTGTTTTTTTTAAAGCTCTCATTACTGAACTTTTTTTATCCTTTATTTTTTTATTAAAATATAAGGGTGTCATTACATTTTCAAAAACAGTAAAATCGTCAATCAATGCAAAATCCTGCAATACTATTCCAATCTTAGAACTTCTAAGCTTTGATTTTTTACTTTCGCTAAGTTTATTGATATCAATATTATCAAGATAATATTCTCCGTCAAAATTATCAATGCATGACATAATATGTAATAACGTGGATTTACCCGCACCGCTTTCTCCTATAATTGCAACCGTTTCTCTATCGTCAATTTTTAGGTTTATGTTGTTTAACGCATGAACCATATTTTTTTTCCCTTTTAAATATATCTTGTTCAAATTTTTAATTTCAATCATAGTTGCCTCCGATTATCTTTTATATTTAAAAACTTCTATAGGTGGGTTTTTCTTTAATATTCTATAAGGAATTAACGATAATGATAACAGTATCATAATTATAGCTATTATAGCAATATAATTAAGCCAACACATACTTTTTTGCATAACAAAAATAAATATTACAAAGAATACAACCAATGTCAGAACAATATAGATAACAGTATATAATAAACTTATCAAAAAACATTTTTTGGTTGAAGCACCGCATAGATATAAAATGGAATAAAAATAAAGATTCTTATAAGTAGAAATAGCAATGCAGCCAATCATTCCAAACAACGAAACTAAAGATAAAGTTAAAAGAATCGGACCTAATGCTCTAACTCTTGCATAAGCATCTTCTTTTCCGTTTTCTAACACATCAAAAAAAGTTCTGACATAATAATAATTACTAAACAGTTTATAAGCTTCATTTAAATCGTTTGAATTTTTTAAAACTATAGCTTCAGTCATTCCGGTACTAATAATTTCTTTTGGCAAATAATTATATAATGTTAATAACGGAATTTCAAATGATTCATCTGCTTTGCCTAACATATCTTTTGTATTCAATTCTGTACCGCCATTATTAAAAGTACAGTAGTAAGAAGTTTTTAATATACCAACAATCTTTCCCGTAAAACCATTTTCTGAATCAATATCAATTATGTCACCAATATTAAAATGTTTATTTAAGGAATAAGGTATTACTACAGGAATGTTTTTTAAATCATCTGTACACTCGTTTAGCCATGTTCCTTCTAATAATTCGGGAGTATAATCATTTACAAATTCATCGCTATATCCATAAAGGGTATATTCTCCTAAGTAAGCTACACCACCCAATTCACAATAATCTATTGAATTTTCGGGCAATTTATTTAATAATCTTTCCGGAACAGGATTACCGCCATTATCAACTATTATTCCGTTTATATTTGAAAGTCCACTGCTAATGTACTCATCAACTGTAACGAAGTAACTATTTGCAGTAACTAAAATATCGCTTAATAATAAAGTGGAAGCAACTAATTGTATTATTATAATTATGCTCATTAATATATTCTTACAGAAAAGATGGTATGAAAATTTAATTAACTTCATTATTTTGTCACCCCAATCTTTTTTCGGAAATAGATATATTTTTTACATATTTTGAAATTACAGGAGCACTAGTAATAATAATAACTATAAAGTACACTATAATCATACTAATGTAATCATATATTCCTAAGCTGTATGTAAAATCCTCATATTGTACATATTCAATTATGCTTGGCAAGACACATCTTGAAAAAATACATCCACATACAAATGATATTAAAGCAATAATGAAAATTACATTAGCTAAGAGAAAAATGCAAGTTGTTTTTGTCGCACCGTTCAATCTATAAATATAAATAATTTTGTTATTCTTTTCTAATATATATAAATAGACAAATGCTACATTTATCATTGATAACAAAAATATTCCTATATATATAATAGTAGTAGAATCATTCCATAAGCTGTCAATATTTTTTATTCTTTCCGGATAGATTATTTCTGCATTTTCAAAGCATTCCGTCAATTGAGAAATAATTTTATTATTTTCATCGTCATCAGGATATTTATCTAAAACAATTGATACAGATTCATTATTATGCTTCACATCATTTATAGATGATATAGGCAATATATTATAACCGCCAACTGAATATGTACCAATTACAGTATATTTATCATTACATATTGATATTTTATCCTCTTCTATCACACCTTCATCACCTGATATTATTACATGTTTGTTTGTCACAAATTCGTCTTGGTTGAAATATCTACCATGCTTAATGTGATTGGGATAGTAAAGATAGTCAAACATTATTCTTGTATCATCAATATTAGCTTTTATGGAGACTGCATTTAATTCTAAATCACACTTATTATTAAAATGCTCTATCTCTTTTAGCATCATATTATCATCGATGAATGCACCATTAAACGATACAGTATAGGTCTTAGAATTATCATATTTTTTATTTGCATTTGTATAGCTTGCAAAATACGAAAACACAAAAAGAGATGCAAATATAGATATTATCTGTATTAAACAAAGAAATACAACCAATAACTTATTATTTTTTAAAAAATGCCAAAAGATTTTAATTGATAAATTTAACATTAGCTTTATCCTCAACTTGAATATCTACTTATGATTGAGTTCCCACAACATTGTATATTAATGTATTTCTGTTATTGCTCAACGTGAAAATGTGTTTAGTGCTACCAACAGTAGTACCGTAGCCTGCCTCTTTGTTTACATAATTTGAAGAAGAACCGCTTGCGGCCAAGTCACCGTTTGTTTTATAAATATAAACTTTGACATTTGTTGATTTTAAACCGCTGCTGCTATTAATTTTGGAATAAGCGGTATCAGAATATGTAGGGAAAGTACTGCCTTTCCAATGTTGTGCGGTGACTGTTGCACTACCTCCACCAGAAACCGAAAGCGATTTTGTATGCTTTTTCTCAGTCTGATCGGACTTACTAAGTATGTACGATCCCGAACTTGTTGTGGTTGCAGCTGATGCACTAAAACAACCTAATACTATCGTTGAAACCATTAGTATACAAAATCCTAATAAGAACATTTTCTTTTTCATTGTAAAGCCTCTTTCTTTTTAATATATTTATAATTTTTCGCAAATTATTAAAACATCGGAAACTCCTCCTTCCTGAGAATACAATAAATAATTTCTTTTGTATTTATGTTCTTCATTTATATTTGTTGAGTTTGTCTACAGTAACCTGAAATCATAAATGCTTAGTTTAATCCTAGTTTAATTTGTAATTTGGACTTTTCTCATTAATAACACCAAGGTGCTCATTATAACTCCGCATATCAAAGAGTACCCTATGTTTCTGAGTTCTGTTAAAACACAAAATAATGATATGATAAATATACAGACTGAAATTAAAACAGCTAATGTTTTGTACCACTTTTTCTCGTAACTATTCAATGGATTGTTTTCTGTGTCAAGAGGGGACATTAATATTATCAACACCACACAAAGCAATTCAAATATTATGAGTAAATAAGTAAATATATTACCAACACTATTTGCATATTTAATTAAGCACAACATTATTATGCTTGAAATAACAGAAAACGCATAACACCTGACCGGCGTTTTAGCGTGATAGCCGCCTGCAAACTTACGGATAGCTATAAAAGAAAAATAGAAAACTAAACTTTCAATAAATAAATTGAAACATAAACCTATTATCATAACAGTTGCAATATGTATTAATGATGATAAAATAATATTAACAGCATATTCGTAAAGTTCTTTATCTTCGTTTTTTATAAGGTCGTTTGATACAAAAAACTCTATGAGTTTCGAACTAAACTTTTCCATTACTTTATCTTTTTAAATGCATCAAGTTTTGTTGGAGCCTTAGGCTGATACATTACAAAGCAAGTGGACGTATTAGCATTTATTGAAAGTGCTAATGTAAAACAAGCAATAATTGCAGGTGAAATTTTGCAGATAATGGTTTTAATTGTCTTCATAGTATTATTTCCTCCTTTTGTTGGAATTTTAACACATATTAAAAATAAAAACATAATTTTTGCAAAAATGATATCAATTTCATTCAAAGTGATGTATTTTTCTAATTATTTCGTCAAAAATAAAAAATTTATACCTAAAACAATGACATTTTTTGCAATATATGTTATAATTATGTCATAATTCACGGGAGGTTTTCCTTTTGAAAGTATTGATTTGTGACGACGACAAATATATTGCCGATGAAATAAAAAATAATCTGAACACATTTACCGATAAACATAAAATAGCTTTTGATATTGATTTGTTTTACAATGGTGTAGAACTGTTGAATAGTAATATCAGTTATGATATGGCGTTTATCGACATTGAAATGCCGCAGGTAAACGGGCTTACTTTGGCGGCTCATTTAAAAGCTTTTAATTCCAATATAATTATTTTCATAATTACTTCCCACGAGTCTTATCTTGACGACGCAATGGATTTGGATGTGTTTCGCTATCTGTCAAAGCCTATTGACAATGACCGTTTTTTCAGAGCATTAAATACGGCTATTAACTATTATCATTCCAATACTCAAATAATAACTCTTGAATACTATGACGAGTATTATTCTGTTTTCACAAGCGATATAGTATATATAACTACTGAAGAAAGAAAGGCTGTTATTATAACACGGCAGAAGAAGTATTATACAAATAAAAAATTAAGTTGTTGGAAAGAAAAACTAAAGGATTACGATTATTTTGCACAACCGCATTACAGCTATCTTGTTAATCTGAGGTATGTCTCGGATTTTAATAAGACTCAGCTTAATATTAAAGTAGATTTAAAAACTGAAACTCTACCTATATCTCAAAGGAACTATTCAAACTTTAAAAAGGCATATTTTGCATACATAGGGGTATAAAAATGGTATATACAATTTGCTATGCGTTTATTTTTCTTGCAGAAATTCTGATATCACTGTTTTATTTTGAAAACAAATTTGAAAGAAAGGCAAGTAAAAAGTTTCTGATAATCTCATTACCGACAGCTTATACAATTCTGTACTTTGCAAGGCTGTTTAATATAACCGTTGTAAATATGCTCGCATTTTTTGTCTGCAATTTCTTTTTGCTTCGTCTTTGCTACAAGGCAAAAATAAAGTCCGCAATATTCCATTGCAGTATACTTTTAGTATTTAATGTTACTACAGAATTTGTTGTTATGTTATTTTCAGCTGCCATACTCGGGACTGAACTACTCGCCTGTCTTGATAATTCGGTAAACCTTATTTTTCAATCAACCATCAGCAAACTGCTTTATTTTTCTTCAATGTATATACTGTCTAAGGTATCATCAAATGAGCGTCGTAAGGAAAGTCCTGCTACGTCGCTTATGCTGTTTCTTCTGCCAATATCAAGTACTCTGATTATATATGCAATATTATATTCACTTGCAGAATATGAATTAGGACAAGTCTTTTTAACCTTGCTTTTAATCGGCATAGTGGTGTTGCTTTTTTCAAACATAGCGGTGTTCTGGGTTTATGAATTCACTCTGAAAACTCAGAGCCGCAATATGGAATTGGAATATGAAAAGCAGAAACTAAAATCTGCAGCTGAGTATTACGATTTACTCAATGAGCAAAATGAAAACTCAAAAATTGTTATGCACGACATAAAACGGCATTTAAACGCCATTAAGAGCATCGCCAAAGACAAGGCTGTTACAGAGTACATAGACGATTTTATTGAAGACTTCAGCATAAATAAATCTGTTGATTACTGCAACAATCCTATGGCCAATTCAATCGTCAACAGGTACAAATCCTTCTGTGACAAGTTCGGGGTGAAGATGAATATTGACATCAGAAGTGCTGATTTTAGCTTTATGAGCGAACCCGACATAACTGCTCTGCTTGACAATCTGCTTGAAAACGCAGTTGAAGCGGCACAAAATACAGAGAACGGATTTATAGATTTTTCGGCTTTCGTCCGCAAAAATAAGTATCTGTCAATACAGCTTACAAACTCGGTCAAGAATATTGTAGCCGTCAAGAACAACCGCATAGCATCATCAAAAAAATCTGACGCAATACATGGAACGGGACTGAAAAGCATTAAAAGAGTAGTTAAAAAATATGACGGTGAAATAAATATGAAATTCAATGAGGATGATATGACCTTCACCTCAAACATTGTGTTTGAAATTCGGAGATAACGCAGTAATCGAATCATATAATTCCTTGACTAATGAAATGCATTATATAATGAGAAATTCCAATACCTAATAATACTGATATCAACAAGATGAGATCTAATTGATGGAATTAAGAATCGGAAAGAAATTGCAAATATAAAAGTTTTGCAGTTGGATTTATTGTTATTATTTTTGCCTATTAAACATTTTATATAGCAAGCTACTTTTACCCCCATGTTCACGGTAACACTGTTCAGTTACGATTTATCTAGGCTTTTTCGAGTTTTATAATAATCATGTAAGTGCTTAAGTATCGCTCTTTAGAAATAAATTATATTTTCTTAGACTTATATAATCTATCTGCATTGATACTATTGTCTGTTTCAACAATTATTTATGTAATTTTGATGTTAAAAATCAAATTATAGTATCAGGAAAAGGAATATCTAATGAAATGTTTTAAAAATCGCTATAACAATTTATCATATATAATTTTCACAATACTATCTTTGTTTTCAATAAGTCTGATTTTTAACAATAATGTATGGTTTGATGAAGCTTATACACTGTCGCTAATTCAGCACAATTATTCCGAAGTAATTGAAATATTAAAATCGGATATGCATCCTCCGCTATACTTTATATCTCTGAAATTCTTCTGTGAGATTTTCGGTTATTCGATTTTAGTAACTAAAATTTTTTCGGTACTCGGTTACATTGCAACGCTTTTGCTTGGCTGTACCGTGGTTAAGAAGCATTTCGGTTCGGATACATCAATGGTATATATGCTTACTATAGGGGCAATTCCTATGTCGCTTTATTTCAGCGTTCAGCAGAGATCGTATCAATGGTCCATATTTTTTGTTACACTTTGCTTTACGGAAGCTTTGCTGTTTCTTGAAAATCACGGGACGCGGCATTGCGTTATATTTGTTATCACCGCTTTGTTTGCCGCGTACAACCACATTTACGCTTTGCTTGCGGTCGGCGTGATTTTCATTTTCGTGAATATCTATGCTTTTGTAAAAGACGGAAAGCTGATAAAAGCAATCATAATATCTGATATAGCTATGACGGTGGGATATTCTCCGTGGATTATCCCGCTGTTATATCAAACCGAGGCGGCTGCCGGTAGCTTCTGGCTAAAAGGAGTAGAACCGCTTTCGGTGGTTGTGTTTGCATCGGGACTTGTTATTTCCACGCTGATACTCGCCAAAAAGGAAAACCGCAGGTTATCTGTAATATTTGCGATAACCTGCGTATTAAGCGTTCAGGCGATAGGTCTGCTTGTGACAATTTTCATTCGCCCCTTTTACATAGCGAGGTACAGCGTTGTTATATCGGGAATTTTCGCGCTGCTTGTCGCTTTCGGCACACAACATATAAAAGAAAAAGTTAAAAATATTATTTGCGTATTGCTTTGCGCACTTAACGTAGCCTGTCTTATCGGCACGGGAATATTTGAATACAACCCGTCAATGAATAATTTTTTCAACCGCTTTGATGAAATAGCTTCTTCAACAGATACATTTTTATATTGCGACAGCTCATTCGGAATTTTGTCATATTATTATCCCGAAAACACGCATATCTGCACCTACAGTGAGCCTTGGTTTGTGGCATTTGATAATATAGAATGCATAAATAAAAACGAACTTTCCAATAAAATTCCGCCCAACGATACCGTTTGGTTTGTAAAGAATGAATTAACTAAAACACCCGAATATATACAAAGTAATTTTGATTTAGAGTTGGTTGATTCATTCAAATGTGATTTTAATACCTTTAATGTATATTTGGCTAAAAAATAATATGTATCATATGTTCTTACCATCATACTTTTATAATGTTTTATTTTTTATTCTATATAGCAAACTGCTCTTACCACCCTGTTCACGATAACGCTGTTCGGTTTCGATTAATCCGGCTTTTTTCAAATCTTTAATAGCTCTGCGGACGGTAGCAGGCGACAGCTTTATGTCGCCTGCTATTGTTTTTACAGAGGGGAAGCATTCACCGTTTTTATCGGCTCGGTCGTGGAGATAGGTATAGACTGCTACGGCTCTGTGGGGTAAGTCCATTTGATAGAGATAAGTTAATTTACTCATTGTCCAGCACCTCCTGAGGTGGTCTTTCGGTTCTTATGACTACTTTTCCCTGCTTATTTTTGTTCTGTTCAACGCTTGAATTTTCGGGTTCTTTTGTTGGCTCTTCTTGCTGTGCTGATGTTGGTTCATCCGCATCAACAATATCTTCACACTCAGTCTGTTCTGCATTTGGCGAGGTTTTAAGATTTTCATTTTTCTTCTTTTTTTCACCGCTTGCTTCATCAAAATCCGAGTTGGTAACAGGCTGTTCAAAGTATTGAGAACAGTATGTCTGAATTATGTTATTGAACAACTCCGAACGGTTTGCGTAATGAACTTTACGATTGCCATTTTCCATGACCTCATACTTTCCCTCAAATTCTATTCCCCATTTGAAGAATAATTTCAATTTAACTTTCATCGGATAAAAGCCTGTTTTCATAACAACGAATGTGCCTTTTGGAAGTGACTTCAACTCATCGGGAGTCATCAAAGGTCGTTCAATCATTTGCAAGGATTGTGACGGATCGTTTTTGCTCCTGCTTACCGAGCCTGACATAACAGTTCTTGAACCGAGAGCTTTTGATAACACTTCCGCACTTGTACTGTTTGGAGCAAAGCCACCAAAGATTGTGAGCTGTGTGTTGTCGATGATAACATCAGCACCCTCTTTTCCGTAATTTTTCTCAAGTTGTGCAAAGGATTGAATGATTGGTACTATCTGCAACCGCCTTGAACGGGAGGCAGAGAACATCATCTCGGCTGAATCAATCTTTGGCAAGGTTCCAAATTCATCGCAGAAGAACACACAGCGGTTTTTCAGTACACCGCCGTTTTCATCTGCGACTGACAGTATTTCACGGTAAAGCTGTTGGATTATAAGCGAAACCATAAAGAATGTGTTAGGGTTTTCCTCCGGCATTACAATGAAGATTGCACACTTTTCATTGTAGAATTTTTCAGCGTCAATCTCTGTATCAAAACATAAAAGTTGTTCAAGCTCGCTGTCTAGAAAAGCATTTAGCCTTGAAAGTGCCGTACTCATTACGCTTGACATAGCCTGTTCAGCTGTGTTGAGAGCCGCCCCTGCAAACCACTTTGCTTTGTGGTCATCGGGCATATAGTCCATTAAAAGCTGAAATTGATTTTTCCCTTTCTTTCCTGTTGGTGCGAGTAGTTCTTGAATGATTTTGAATACCGAAACAATATGCCTTTCTTCAGGTTCGCAGAATTCCGAAACAAGCAGAATGGTTGCTGTTAAAAGTCCCTCTGCCGCATCATAAAAGTAAGCGTTCTGTCCGAATGAAGCCGAGTCCATACCTGAAAGAATAATCGTTTTTGAAATGATTTTTGCGTATTTTTCGGCTCTTGCCTTGTAAACAAGCTGTTCGAGCTCGGCTTTGTATAAGTCCATATACTTATTCACAAGATGCAGAAGATTGTTGCCGTGAGAGCGTGTTGGGTTACGCAAATCTATTACTGAAATTTTGTAGCCGTAATACTTTTCTGCAATCGTTCCATAGTTGCGAACAATGTCGCCCTTTGTGTCGGTTGACAAGAAAGACATACCCGTAGCACAAGCGTATTCAATGCACGGATAAAGCCAATATGCGGTCTTGCCGACACCGGCCGCACCAATCATCAGAGCGTGAACATCTCCTGTATCAACCATTGCGGTTGTTCCTTTTCTACTGTTCTTGCAACCGACAACTATTCCTTGTTCAGTTGGTCTGCTGTCAGGATTATTTCTCCACTCGTTAGGCTGAAAATCAATTCGTTTGTATGTTTTTTTGACTTCCTTTTTGGTCGCCCAACGAGCTGTGCCGTATTGCCCTTGTCCAACTGTTTTATTTTTTATTCGATTTAGTGAATAGTGATTGCCGACCGTAGAAATTATTATGAACAAGGCAAACATTGAGCCTGCAACAATAATCAGAGTTATAACACTTGACGGCATATTTCATCAGTCCTTTCACCGTTTAAAATATCCTCATTCCAGTCTTTATGAGTTGGAATGAGAATTTCATTTTGAATATTCAGTTTGTTCAGTTTGTCGGCTATGCGTTTGTTGGCGGTCTGTCCTGCCTCGTCATTGTCAAAGCAGAGAAACACATTTTTGATGTTTGGATTATCTTTAAGACATTGAAAAAGCACCCTGTCCGAAACGGAACAGGATGCCGCATAGCTGTGTTCTTTCCAATTTTCCTTGTGCATTGAAATGTAGGAAAGCATATCAATCGGTGCTTCGAATAAAAATATCTTGTCGCTTGTGCCGTTAAAGTGAAAGCTGTACTCGGGTTGACTGCCTGCAACATTTCCTTTATACGGATTACTCGTCACCGTTCCTCTCTTATGTGCGTGACGAGGCTTACCGCTTGAATCATAGCCAACAAATACCGCATTGTGATAATAGGCTGACTCATAAATCATTTTCTTCCGTACAAACTCAAAAAGCACATCTTTATCAATTCCACGAGTCAACAGCAGATAAGAAAAAACTCTGCTCATCCTGTCATTCCTTGGTGGTAGTATAAATGGCTTTTGCTCTCGTTCTGTGGTCTGCAAATTTACTATTTGACCGCCATAGTTACTCAAAAGCATTTGAACCGCTTCGGCATAGTCCTTGTTGTAAAATTTGCGAATGAAATCAATCGCATCACCACCTTTTTGTTCGTACTGATGATACCAGAGATGACCTCTGATTGTGACCTTTTGCGAACCGTCAAGCCATTCGTATTCAGAACCTGATTTCTTAACTTTCTCGCCCTGACTGATTAAAAAATTCGCAAGGTCTGTTCGCCTTGCCTGTTCTCGCTGTTCTTTTGTAAAATGAATGTAAGTTGATATTTTAATCACTTCCTTGTATATATTTTTCTTTTCTGCTGTAATATCTTATATTGGGTAGTTCTTCTCTTATCACTGTGACAAGAGGAACCTGTCAGTGTTTGAGTGCAGTTTCACCTTGGCGGTGTGATGATTTTTTGATAGACAATTTTATTCGTGTGTGCTATGATAATTGTAAAATAACTGATTGATAAATCGGAATTTGTAGTCGCTAGGGAGGTATTTGATGATAGGATATTATTATTGCTCATTGGACACTTTTTTGACCATCTTAAAAAATAAAGAAATATATCTTTCTGATCCATTGAAAATGAATGATAAATTAGAAATAAGGTGGTATTTGGACAGGTTGAATGATGATAATAAAGAAGATGCTTTTGACTCAGTCTTTGAAAGAATGAGGATACGTTCAGGATTAAAGTTTTCTTTTGATGATTTATTAAATTGTCTTAATTTCAAAGGACAGAGGAGTGTTTATATTTCATGTTTCTCTAAAAAGCAAGATTTATTAAGCCAGTGGAGAGCATATGCAGATGATGGAAGAGGAGTTTCGATTGGTTTTGATTTAAACAAGTTAGTGATTGCGGACAACTTTTGGATTGAAAACATAGAATATACCAATAATATAGTTGAAAATGAAAGAGAAAGTGATGTCGAAATTGTAGCTGATACAATAGGGACAGTAATTCGTAAAAATAATATTACTGATAAGAAAATGCAAATAGAAGTATTTTTACATGAACTAATTCCAGTACTTGCAAAATACAAAAATCCAGCTTTTGAGGAGGAAGCGGAAGTTCGCTTAATTTATTGTGATGATATGAAATTTGAAAAGATAATAAATTGTTATGGTGCATTTCAAGAAAAATGGGAATCCAAAACATTGAAGCATGATTTTAGAACTATTGGAAATTGTGATATTACGGAGTTTGTAAGATTAAAATTTAATCCTGATTCTATTGTAGAAATATGCATAGGACCGAAATGTTTGTTAAATAAAAATGATATATTAACTATTTCAAAGGCATTACTGGGTACGGAACCAATTGTTAGAGTTTCAAAGTCCAGTTATCGTTAAGAGGAATCACAAATTCCAGTTTATTGAACTTACATTTTTAACCCCTGAGCCTGCTTTTTATCATTAATTTTCTGCTGTAACTTTTTATCCGTCCTTTGTACTCTCTGCTTTTCTTCAAAGCGGAGTTGATTTTGGATTATTTTGCAAAGGTAACGCAGGAGATAAAGGGAAGAAACTGTAACGCTGTTGCGGTTGGTTTTAATTGAATAATGAGGATACAGAACACCTTTGTCTGAATCAAAAACTGATTCGGCAGAGGTGTTTTCTTCATATTCAAACGGATTTAAAACAGGTTCTTCGTCTGTATTCTCGATTTTCTCAATCTCATCTTCGGTGAGATTTAATTTCAACGCTTCCTTAATTACAGCGTTCTTGATTGACTTAAATTCCTTGTTTTGGGCAAGAGGAATCCTGTCAGAAATTTCATCTGTGTAGGTACGAATTGTATTTTCCTTTTGCTCATACCAAAGGTCATATAATTTTTTAATCCTGTCATCATTTGAAAGCTCATCAACAATGGAATCCACAATCGCCTTTACATCAAGTTTAAGATAGCCGTAAACCTTTTTACCTTTCGTTTGTGAAAGTCTGTCAGCAAGTTCCAACAGCTTATGCTGAATTGATGCGCTGATATATATTTCCGAGTTTATTTTCGAAACCAAATCCTCTACAATGTCACGAGCCTCAGCACGGAGTTTATCTCTGTGTTCGGTCTGCTTCTGATAAATACTTATCAAGTCCTGACGGAAGATAACCTTTGCAAGATTTGACTTTATATTTTCAATGCCCTTTTCCGTCAGGTACGCTTCGTTCGGTTTTGTAGAATAGGCAATCATATGAATGTGCGGATGGTGTCCTTCATTATGAAATGCGGCATACCATCTGAATTTTTCGGGAGTGATTTTCATATTCTCCGCTATCATATTTCGCTGTGAACGAATTAGATTCATCCAAGCTTTTGCATTGTTGTAGCCCAGCCGTTCTGCATCCTCACGCTTCAACGAAATAATATGCGTCCACACATTACTCTTGCTTTCTGCAACTTCTTTTTGCACATCAGATAAAACTATAGGCACACCGTCATCGGTAAATAAGCCGTGTGAAGATATTTTTTCTACTCTCGGTCGCTGTGCAATGTAGCTTATATATTTTTCTCGGTCGCCGAATAGTTCAGCGTGAGCTTCGGCAATCCGCAAAATCAATTCATCTGCATTACCTCTGTTCGGCTTATCAAGATAATCCTGATACTCATACAAGTCCTTTGAGTCAGGATAATCAGAAAGCAATTTCTTAATAATCTGTTTTTGTCTTTCGGTTGTTTCCATAAACTTTTGTGTACTGTCAGCCTGTTCAACTCCGTCACGGGTGGCAATGTATGAAACATAATTTCCGATATGAGTTTTGGAATTCGGTTTGATGTACGGTGATTTCATAATAATTCTCGGCATAGCTTACCCTTTCTGGAATCTAACCGCATCATCAAACTTATATTTACCGCTGTTTCGTTTGACCTCATCAACACATATTTTTCTTAAATCCCTAAGCTGTCCTTCGGTAATTTCATTTGTCGCCGCAATAACATGCATCAGCATTGCAAGCTCTACACCCTGTTTGAACAGAACTCTTGCAATCCTGTCCTCTGTATCAAGTATTTTTGAACTGATGACAGATTCAAGTGCAGGAGTAAGCACTTTACTAACACTCTTTGAGTTTAGCCAAGCAATGTAAAATTCAATAGCGTTTGAAATAAACTCACTTCGTGATGTTGCATTGGTTCTTGAGATTGCATTGTCGCAGGCTTTGAGTAAATTCTTACCTATATACAGTCCTATTCTCTTTGAGTCGTTGTCCATTTTTCACCTTTCCTTTCGGTAACACTTCGAGTATTATGAGAAAATCTCATCAAAACGGCAAAATCGGGCAGTTAGGAATACAAGCGGTAACACAATGCTAAAAAAGTAACACCTTTAAAAATCCCCGAACGGCGTTGCCGGTCGGTGTGTTTCGGCGAATCTGTGCTTGCACGGAATACGCCTTTATCCTGCTTAAAATTCCACCCTTGAAAAACTGCCCGAATTGCCGTAACTCCGATTTTTCACACCTTGCCACAAACCGCCCTGTTTCATTTTTTCTTTGAATTCGGATACTTTCCCGACTTATTGTTTAAAAGCCGACACAGGGCGAATGTGGCGAGAATATCACTGTTATTCCGCTTTTGTTGATTTACCGTTTATCACTTCAAAATTGCACTCTGTATATGACAGTCCGTACTCCTTAACTTCACGGTTCAGAATATCGAACATTGACTGCTCAATACTGCGAGGGGATAACCTGATTTCATCACTTAATGTGTCATAGCAAATCCATTCCTCGCTCTCGGGTGTATCCTTTACAAGAATGTCAAAGCCGAGGAGCATTTTATCGGGTGTCGGAAATACAACAGCATTGATTTTCACACAGCCGACTGTAAGTGAAGCAAAGAGAGTGTCGTGCTTGTCCTTTGGATTTTCGGAAAGTATTTTCTTAACTTCGTTCACCGATAAATACATTTTAAAAATATATTTATTACCGAGTTGCTTTTTCAATTTCTTTCTCTCATTCATAAACTCATACCGCCCATTCCCATATTCTCATCTTCATCAGGTGAATCAAACAGGTTGTTCTGTTCAAAGTTTTCGTAGAACTTTTCTGCGCTGTCATTCACGGCTTCGTTTAAAACTTTCATATCAAAACCGTAGTCCTTGTAACCTTGCGATACTGTATCGTAATAGCTTGCACTTGGCAAGCCGAAATCCTGCTTAAGATTCATAATGTAAACCATTGCAGTAAGTTCCAAACCGTTATTCAATTTCACAGGCAAATCCTGTTTGAAGTAGTGTGACGGATAACCCTCGTAGCGGTCAAGGAGTTTTTCATCTCTCGGCTGAAGCTCCCACAGTGCAACGGGAACGGACTTGCCACTGCAAGGTGTGATTGTCGCATAGGAACAGTGAGGCATACCCTTGAACTGCAATTCATAATTTTCGACTACACCCTTTCCCACAAGTTTGGCTGTGGGGCAACGAAATTTCATCTGTTCAAGATTGAGGTTACTGCCGTAGGCAATGTATAACTTACTTTTCATATTGCTTCCTTTCTACATACTCATAACAAAACTCGAATCTTCATTCTGCACGTCTGCAGTTTCAGATTCGAGTTCATTTATGTTTTCATTTGTATTTTGAATTGTATTGTTTATCTCTGAAACTTGTCTTTGAGCAAGTCTTTCCTTTTGTCTTTCAGCCTGTGCAGGATCTTTCCACGCAATGTTGCCATCAAGATTTTTTAGCAGATGATGACGAGCTGTCTTGAACTCGTCACCGATTAAGCCAAGTCGGAGCAACCAAGTACGAAAAGTATATTTTTCATTATCTGACTGAGTTTTAGCTTGTCTTGCAGACTTCTGAATTAAAGCCTGATGACTGATTGCAAGGCATAGTTGAATCGCACTTTTGACCTCGCCTGCGTGTAGGGTGGAATTGAAAAGACGAAATTCAATCGTACCCTTGTAGAACACACTGTGAAGATTCAGTGCGTGGTAGCGAGTATCATCATAATGCCTGTAACTGTTATCTTCACCGTTATACCACATTGATTTTATCTGATTCATTGTCATAGGATGTCTGTGATTGATTTCATCAAGGAAGCGTGTGTCCATCTTCTGACAGTAATGTTCTCTTGACACATTCACTTTCAAAGCCTTATAGAGCAAGTCCTCTTTCGCCGCCATAATGTTTACGATATTGCGAAGCGTTTTGGGTGTATGTCTTGAAGCATCTATGTGACAATGCAGACCGCAGCTTGAGTTGACTCTCGCTCCTGCGCCACGAAGCTTTCTGACTAACTCCTGTATCGTTTCTATATCGTCATAGTTGCAAATCGGAGTGACAAATTCAACCGAGTACAGAGAGCTTGCATTCTGTCCCGAACGGTTTTCACATCTAACGCTTGCGTCACGCATAATCTTCCACATCCTGCCATCATTATCACGAACAGAATAAGCGTCATAACAGCCGCCGACATGAGTTGCGTCTGTATGAAAATAACCGGCAATTACTTTCGCCGCAGTACTGCGAGTGATGCCGGTCATTTCTATTTCTATGCCAAAATTTTGCGACCTCAAGTCTTTTCCTCACTTTCAATCTTTGGTTTTTTAGGCTTTGGTGGTTTCACCTGTGAACCTTTCATATCAATAAACTCTCTGACATTTGCAGGAACATATTTAGCGTACAGAGAGTCCACAGATTTTTCAAGTTCTTCCTTGAAATCCAAATCACGCTGTGACATATACAGCCTGATTGCATTCAGCTTTTCGTCATAGTACATTATGCTTACTCCGACTTTTTTCATTATATTTACCTCCGATATAATTTTTCTTGACATTTTATTTTAACTCCAATATAATTTTAATAGGACATTCGTTTTAAAAGGTGATTTTATGAACAATAATCAAATCAATAATACTACAAATGTAATTGGCAATAATATTAATGTAAACAACACTTATAATATTAATCAAAACAATGAATCTAATAGGCAAGATATTAACTACATTGAAAAAGAGGTTAACAAAGACAATTTGATAAGAGCAGAAATTGTGAAAGCAGCAATCCCTTATTTATTAACACTTATAGACTTTATCTTTAAAATGCACTTTGAAAACAACAATGCTATTGATAATATATTTCTTCTGTTAACTAAAATATTATTTTGGATTTTGCTTCTTTTTTCCGTAATAATAACTTTAAACATGATAAATAATCTTTATTTAATTATAAAAAAGGCAAGCATCAATGAGAATGTAATAATATTGATACCTTTTCGCAAAATCATTTTATATATAATTGAGCTGTTTTCAAACACAATATGCAATGAGATTCCAGGAACTATCATTAGGAATAGCAATGGCAAACTATACAAAATAATTGGTTGCCATTGTCCATTGTGTTTAAATGGTGAAAAAGGTAGAATGTCTTTTATAAAGGAAAATAAACGAATTAAACTTGTTTGCAACGAAAATCCAAACCATATAATCGATTTTGATCCAAAAAACATATAAACAACTTACTAATGTCTTCGTTTTCGAAGACATTTTTATTTTATATATTTGATATTCGGTATTTTAAGCCACTTCGTCCAACCTCGACCGTTAAGCTCTGTTTTGACAACTCCGTAGGCTGTGCCTTGTGCCTCAATTACTTCACCGTTGCCGATATACACACCTATGTGACCGTTCATCCAGACGGCAAGCCCGGGTGTTTCCGGCATACTTGAAATCGGACCACTTTCTGTAACATTGTTCCAAATAGAATTTGCACCGCAATCCGTAAACCCGTTTGAACCTGCTACAATTTCTCCGCTATCAGAGTTATACCAAGCATATGATTTTATCAAACCTATGCAATCACAAACTCTCTTGCCGAGCCACTTCTCTCCGACCTGTCGCATTTCACCGCCTGCCTCGTTGTTGCCGGGATACAGACTTGCCTGTTGGTCGAGATATTGTTTTGTGCAGACCTGACCGTAACCGCCGTACACATAACCCCAGCCGTTTTTGTATGTGTTCTCGCACCACTTGACAAGGTCAAGATTGTTTTTCGTGGTCTTGTCGGTAAAATCTGCGGTGCTGATTTCAGCACCCTTGATTGACTGCATCATTTTCTGAAACTCGTCATACTTAATCTCCGTTCCAAATTTCTGATTGACGGCATTTATCAAATCCTCATCAAACTGATTCTTTTTGAAACAGGATACGAAGTTTTTTACAAAATTCTCATCTTCTGATTTATCGGACAGAGAGAACAGATATATAACCTCTGCCTGCGTGTTGCAGTCGGACAGTTTTTTGCTTTTGAGTTGATTTTCAACCTCAGTCATTGTGTCGTTGATAAGCTGTAGATTTTCCATCTGCTCTGCTGAAATGTTTTCTTGTATGGACTGATTGAGTTTGTCTGTGTCAATATCCATACTGCCGTTAAAAAAGGAAACAACTGCAACAATCGGCATAACCACAATTATGATTATGCCGATTATTATACCGCCCATTGTTTTTATTACTTTTTTATCTGTTAGCAGAGCAACTGCTATTTTCTTTAGTGCCGCACCTACTGTTGCTGACATACAATCACCTACCGCCTGCGGATCCGAAAATTTCAGCTTTGTATTCGGGAGCCTGAACAAGAAGCAGATACCTTTCGTTACCGCACCTATACAGACACGTGCCACGCTCGCCGAATTTGATTAAAGCGTACTCGTTTGGCTCTACCATAAGCGCATCTTCAAAATCCTTTGGGTTAATATTGCCGGGGAAGAATAAAAAGTGATGAGTCGGAATTGAGAACAACGGCTTGGTATATTCCTTAACATTTTGAATCAGGAAATCCTCAATGTTCTGACTGGCTAAAATCACGGCTGAGTCCTTCTTACGAACACGCTTCATTGCGTTGCGTATATATTCAATGGCGGTGAGGTTAGACAAAAACAAATAGAGCTCGTCTATTGATGCAACGGTGTTGCCCTCGCCTAATAACTTGTTTGACATATAGGAAAGAATATTGAACAACATTGCATCTTTGAGCCTTTTGTTCGTGTCAAGCAAACCTTTTACCCCGAAGCACAGAAATTTATCATCTGTAATGTTTGTATGACCGTTGAAGTATTTACTTTCAGATCCGACACACATACTGTGAATACCCAGACAAACCTCCTGCAGGATTTCTTCTGTATAAAGATACTTTCGCTTGTGGTCGTAGGTCATATATTCTTCC